>Ga0214542_1000744_pt1 | contig 61947 bp, 32 predicted proteins | sample CNSS1metaG_FD_160096 | JGI IMG/M metagenome (GOLD analysis project Ga0214542, IMG submission 160096) | Root nodule microbial communities from cowpea collected in UCLA plant growth center, Los Angeles, California, USA - CNSS1 | ecosystem: Host-associated > Plants > Roots > Nodule | place: USA...
TATATATATATATTATGTTTAGGGTAATAACATATGGATTCAACTCATTTATACATAAGATATTATTAACATTATTTTTAACTTAAAATAATAAGTTTATAAGTTTTTTTTATTATTAACTTTTTGTTTTTATCTAATGTGGACGTAAGAGTCTTGAATTCAAAAGGGTGTAATAAATACTTATAGGTAAAAAAAAAGGAAAAAAAGAAAAAAAGAGTGAAGAATATTATTTTGTATAGTGACTTTGTTAAAGGTGGAGGGAGAGATTTAATATAATATGCATGCATGCATGTTCCTTCAGCCACTTGTTTAGCTATGGCCCTTCCTAACATGAAAGGACAAAGTAATTGAAATTTATGAACTTAAATTTATGCGAAAATAAATTATTTTAACAAGGGCAGTTAAAAAGACCTTACCAGGATTCATTCACTGATTTAAAAAATTTCTTTAGTGGGCAAAATAGATAATTATAATATTTATATACAAATAAAATTTGTTATAAGTTTTCACAAAAATATAAATGAAATGACAAAGAGTTCCGTTTCTGGATATATAATTTAAAAACTAATCGACCATTAATTTATTAAACATCCCATTCTTTAAAAAATAGAAAAATATTTATCAGTTAATCAAAAGTAAATATATACACAATATACTGTTTCATAGGGTGGACTTTAGTGGCAAAAATGCTTAGGTGGAAGAGTTGTCGTACAATGGAAGCGAATTTGTCGATAATTTCTACCAAGTTTTTAACTATTTGTGACATTATTGGTTTTTCAATACCAATTATGGTGTTGTGTAAATGATAAAGAAGACATTGTACGCACTAAAGAAACAGGACAATCTTTCTTTTCAAAACCAATACTAAAAAATTCAGTTCAGTTTAGAAAATCGACAAGAACAATTCAGTTCTAAATATTCAATTGATTTAATAGGAGTTTAGTTTGTCTACATTATTTTATAATTCAATCCACTTAAAGAGAGCTGTATTTTTTTATTTTTCATGGTTCAGTCCTATTCAGATAAATTTACCCATCCTTAATTTAATTTGTAGTGATTAAATAATAAATATATATATATATATATATATATATATATATATTAAACATTTAAAAATAATAAATTACACCAATTATTCTTGATATTTCATAAAAGGTATAATTATTGATTTGATCTCCTAATTTTTTGATTTAGTTCAATTTGGTCCCCATATTTTTTGTTGGTTGAATTTAGTACCCCAAGGGTTCAATTTGGTCATCTCCGTTAGGTTGAAGTTAACACCGTGTCCATACAACGTGTCAAGTCGTGAGCTCGTTTCTCAGTCGACACTATTATTATAACTAATGATAAATGCATTACAGGAATTGAGAGCTCATTTCTCAACCGACACTCTTATTATAATTGATGAAAAGTGCATTGCAAGAACTAAGAACTGAGAGCTCACCTTTTTGTCGATCTGCTTAGTACGATTGTGTTAAACAATCTGATACTAAAAGCTCATCTTTTTGCCTACCTCTTCAACACGACTGACTTCAAACAGAATCAGATACTGAGATCTCCTCTTTCAGCCGACCTACTCAAATTACTGGATTGTAGTTTTTTTATGTTGAGAGCTCGTCAACTCAGCTTAATTAATTTTAGAAGTTGTGTAATACTAAGAGCTCACCAAACAATAGATTACCAAACAGACGACATATTTTAGCTAAAGTTTGTGTAATGTTGAGAGCTTACTAAATCGATGACCTATTCAGGATTAGGTAAAAAGTGATGATGAAGTATGGGAAGCTGCAAACGATGGTTACTGAATAGCAACTTTCTCGCTCCTATTGTATAGTGATAGAAGCTCAAAATTTGGAGAGTTATGTGCCCTCCCGGATGGAGAAGATCTCTAATAAACCAAGATATTAAATAGACCAAGGAATTAGATGAAAATTCAAGTTAGAAAACACGTCTCCATAAAGCTGAGGTCATTGCAAGAATCTAGAAACATGTTTCCATAGAGTCAAGGCCATTGCAAGAATCCAAAAGGATGTCTCTACAGAGCTGAGGTCATTGCAAGAATTCAGAAGGATGTCTCCATAGAACCGAGGTCATTGCAAGAATTCAGAAGGATGTCTCCATAGAGTAGAGGTCATTGCAAGAATCCAAAAGGATGTCTCCCTAGGACTGACGCCACTAAGGGTACCTGGTTGATGATTCAAGATTTGCGAGGATGTCACCCTAGGACCGACCTCACTATAGGAAGCTAAGATTGAAAGGAGAATATTCAAGAATATAAAGAAGAATCTTGAAGAAAAATTCCATTTACATTTGATGAATATAAACCAAATTAAGAGATATTATTCTTGTTATTTACTAATTATCTTTTGATTAAATTATTTGAAAATATTTGATTATGTATATCTACAAAAATTGTACCCAACTTGCTTATAAATAAGAGTGTTACTTGAAATTATTTTGACCTAACTGAATCATTAGCTAAGATTAAAATACTTCTCTTTTTTTTTGGTCTTTTACACTTTTTTTTAACCAGAACAAAACTAAACCAAAAAATAGAAAACTAAATCAGTAATTATACCTTCATAAAACTATACATGTTTCATTTTATATTTTATATTTTAATTTATTGAAACTATGAACCCTAAGTTTATTAGATTAAATTTTTAGTCTTCTCACTGGTTGTAGAGACTTATACCGTAAGTTTGGTTTAATGGTATCTTTTTTATCAGATGTCTATTCATAGCTGAATGAACAACATATTTGTTCATAAATAGTAATGTACGAGTAAACTATATCCCTCGTGAAAATACTAGCATAATATCATAATATTTGTGCTAATATTTACGTTTTAGAAACACATCATAATTCATCACAAACGTAAACACCCATTTGAAAATAAATTTTAAATGCAACATTTACAGAATAAATCAACATATTTAAAACTTGTTTAATTTGTATAAATTAAATCACGAGGTAGACTCCGGTTCTTTTTCTAATTAACCATCTCGGAATAACAAAATACTCAGTACAGACGTTATTTAAAATGACATTTGAAAACATAGAGAAATAAAATCAGGGTAATAATTAATTAAATTACAGAGTACCAACTTTTCTGTTTAAATATCTACAGGGTACGGTCTCTACTGTAATTTCGATACTATCAACTGTTTTTAATGATAGGAACAATCAAAACCCTGTGGCACTGGTCATAAAGATTCCATTTCATCATTTGGATGCGCCAGAAGCTCAGTTTGTAATTGAATAACTTCTTTTTCCTCAACTGTGCCATAACTTAATAACTAAAACAAAAATTGCCGAGGGAACACAAATATTTACCAGTTATCATTCTTCATCTTCACTACTATTAAATGAGCACAAGATTTTTCTTGGTCTTTGACCTCTTTGCTGCTCTACCATCAGTTTCTTGTTTATCAGTGGGCTTGGAATCCGAATACTTTTGAATTTGCTCAAGTATTCTATTTCCGTACATTTCTGTCTTCAATTTTCCAATTACCTTCTCCAACTGCACACACAAACAGATATCATAACTCTGATCTGGATAACATCTATTTCATATGGTGTGGATGAGCACTGATAGAATAACGGAATGAAGTGAAATTGAAGTGAATGAAATTGAGTTACATTATTTGGATTGTTAAAAATATAATGAAATGGAGAGGAACTTAATGTCATGCATACACTTTCCTGTTTCTTCTCTATGCTTCAGATGGGGTATAGGATGGAAGTATGGAACCATCAATTTTTTCCTTTCAATTACAAAAATATTCAAATAATGAAATAGTATATTTGTTTCATAGTTTTCCATTTTACACCTTTTTGCTATTCGCCGTTTCATTTTAATCCACTCAACACTACATATCCAAACATACTTAAAACTTGCCTGTTCCAGTGAATTTGGTTTTTGGGAACTTAATAAGCTGATTTGTTCCATGGATAAGACTGAGTGTGGGAGTATTCCTCCAGCGTAGGACAGTTCTTTTCTCAGCTCATCAAGCTTTAGCTCCAAACCAGAGGACCCAGGGCTGCGGCGCTTCACTGATCTTACACCACCCGCATTAGTTCTCTGTTCAGTGTAAATCTCAAGCGTCACAGTTTTCTTTCCTGCACATAAACAATGACAATCGGGCGGAGGTAAGTACATCTGGACACCGTGCAACAAATAGTGCCAACAAAAGAAACATGGAAAATCTTATATTTTCCACTCTATGGTGTAATAGCACCATGGGCAGCTTAAATAATAACCAAATAGATAACAATTAGGTAATCAACATGTGACGATGACACTTGGAAAATCGAATGCAGACACACACACCAGCACTTTGGATGAAGAATCAGATGTGTTTAGTTCGCGACGCAAATTGGTGCAAGCTTGGCCTTAAATTAGAAAAATCAACCGAGTTCGTTGAAAGAAACAGTCTATCATTAACGAATTTCACAGTTGAATAAAAGAAATAACAAAGCACAGATGTAATAAAAGACTTTAATACGCTTTTCTATGATATATTGGCTTTATTATATATAGATTAGCATCTTTGATAGGAAATCACGAGTACCTTGTAGTATTTGCTTGGCCAACGGCCCCACGGCAATGTAGGCATTTGTGGCATAAGCTGTATGCTGAAATTCTTCTTTCTACATGAAGAAAAGGTTTATTCTAAATCACCCGCTATTCTGATAGATCAATGTGAAAGCTTGGAACTTCAAAATTAGAGCTGACAGTTAATGCAATCCAAAGTAAGATTATAATGGAATATATCCCCCTTACTTTTTCTACACAGTTTTTTTTTTCTTTTTAAGTAAATTAAGGGTTAGCATAATCATGATACTGTGATTGTGAAACTGGTTACATGTCTGTAGATGTTAACGAAAAACAGAAACTCTTTGTTCACTAACTCCCTAACTCTATGAGGCGATTCTCAAGAATTTTTAATTGTCTTTGACTTGAATGGACTCATCCGGGTCACAGTTGAGTGTTTTAGGGCTTAGATAAATCCATGCTTCAAAGAATCGCACTTTATGTAAGGCACCAATTGAAATGAAGATTACTCCAGCTGTTCAGCGCAAATCATGGAAAAATATGTGCAGTTTCACAGCAGTACAGTACAGAAAGTTAAGACTGGTGCTTTTCAAATTTTGCAAAGAAAGTGGGTTATTTTTGTGTCGTATAGACAATAAGTTTATCACCCACAACGATTTCACAGATCTGTTCTATTAGTACTGTAACAGAACAACAAACTAACAAATGGACATTGATAACGATACAAAATTTTAGCCAAACAAAAGGACATCGATATCAATCATATAGTTTAGCCTCAAAAGTAGATGAAAGAATAAATCATAAAACTCAATCAGATTCATCATATATGCTAATACTCTACAGTGTTTGCTCTTCCATTTTTACTCTAAATGTAATGAGGTTGTCTTGCCTTGTCTACAATATGCACAGCTAATTTTAAGAACAAGAAATTTGTATAACTTTCAGTGATGAAGGAACAACGTATTACCAAAAACCGCCCCAATAAAAGGTGTAAGATGAGCTGCTCAATTTCCTCTCGCTTCAATTCAGAACCTGGACAATTAATATAGGAGGATATGAGATTCATTTTTTGTGATAAATTACATTGGAGAAACAAATTAAGATTGATACATGATAAATATTGCAATTTTCATGAATTATGAAGGAAAGGAGGAGAGTTTTCTTTATTTTCAATGAAGTTTACGAGAGCAGTTAACACACATCCAGCAGCTTGGATGTTGTGTTCTTATTTATTTATTTTGTCTCTACACACAACGATTTGGTTAACTTTTGAGCCATGGGTTACTCCTCCAACCTTACTGTTAAACCATGTTAAGTGGCAACACAAGAACAGAGGGAAGGACTGACTAGGCCCAAAGGTCTTAGTATTTCATAGCAAATACTCTAGCCAGACAAGTATAAATTATAAAAAGAATAGAGAACAAACCAACCTAGTTCCTTCTGTTTTATTTTCATTTTATCAACTAATTGCAACATTGTTGACCTCTGATCATTTGCATGCATATTTTGCAACAACGAAACCATCAGTTTTGCATAATCTGTAAAGTATCCATATGTTAAGGTTGTCTAAATAAAATGGGAGGATGAAAGTAGGAAAAAGTTGAGATATCAAAAGGAAGAAAAAAAAAAGGAAATCAATCAGTTTGATACAAAATATATGGTACATGAAGTGTAGAAGGTAAAAATTGAACTAAAAGTCAGAGCAACAAACCAGAGAGATCCACTTCTTTCACCTCTCTTGACCATGCACAGATGTCACACATCTCTGTAACATCGAGTATATATATAAAGCCTGCAACATCAGGAAAGAGAACAAAAGAAAAGTAAATGACAAGAATAAAAGATACCATTGCACTCTTGAAGTGGCTCAGCAAAATGTCGGAAAAAGGCACTTCGTCGGCATTGTCTTTTGGACTGCATTAAAGGGAATGAAAATTACAATTAGTGTTGTAAGTAAAGAGTTTTGGTAGATAAGGATGAAAAGAGAGGAAAACATAACCTTAAACAACATTCTTATGTATTGTGACATTATACAAAATACAAACCAAATAAGTCTATTTATAGTACATATACTACTCCTAATCCTGATTAATTAAAGGAGCTCATAACTTCCCGAAGATAAAATCCCTAAGACAAGGGTCCTAAAGAAAACCCTAAAAATGGATAATACAATTACACACCACTTCTTTATTTGTAGATATTCTTTCAATTTAAATTTTAATAATTCAATGACTTAATGGGCATAATCATTTTCCATAATCAGACAAATGAAAAGGAGAAAGAAAGGCACTCAATCCAGCATACAGAAAGGACTAAAGCAGCACGTATATATTCACACTTTAACAACCTTGTTTCCTATATTCACACTTCAACAGATTGGCTAGGGAACCAATAAGCCTAAACAATTAAGAAACCCCACCTAAACAAGAAGAGGAAGGAGAAAGAAATCACTATTCTAACTTTAAAACTTCAAACAACTGAGAAGAGATCAACTACTTAATAAAACTTGATATTGTAGAAGAAATTACCTGACAATATCGTACTATGTCATAGAGATTCTGTAGCCCCGAATTTTCATAGAAGACCATTGAACTCTGAGAAAAATTGGTATGACATTTGTTCACATAACCCAGCAATTTATATGCAACATATAGATCAGTTCAAAACTTTAAATAGATTGATTACATTTTTATGTCACATAACTGTTTATCTCATACTTATGTTCTTAAATGAAATTGGTGCCAAAAATAGACCTCAGATATCCAATGCAAATTGTTTGAGCTCAAGATGTAAAGGTCGTATCTCCGGCAAGCTCTAGTTTTTTGCAGAAAAAGATAAATGGACAGAAATATGCACAAATTTATAGTCAAGAGTGTAGCAAAGTTTCACCTGCCGTGGAACATCACCAGGTCTAAAGTAAAGTAGGCATTCGGAAGGAAGTCCATCTCGACCAGCTCGTCCACTTTCCTGTAAAAAAGAGTTACATAAGAACCATTTCTGGGCTTTCTTTCACCTGTCTGCTTAAGAATTTAGGATCAATAGTCCTTTGTATTAAAGCCTCGTTGCAACCCCCATTCATCTTCAGCAAATTGATTTTTAGCAAAAGGCTTTGGAAGCACAGTCTTTATCAATGCTTCAAGCCCAAAGACTTTTGCATGCGATATTATTTGGATAAAAACCATTCCTCGCCCAACAAATTAAGCTTCTAGAGAAAATGGAAAGGTTATCTAACAGAAGAAAATCTTATTAGGATCAGGGCAAAACCTGGTAGTATGTTTCCATTGATTTACTCAAACTATGATGGATGACAAACCTGACTACATAAAAATGTCTAGTGTTAAATGTTATCAGCTTCAGTCAAGGTAAAGCAAATAGAATGTGCACCCACTGGGGATGTCACTAGCAAAAATACTCATAAGCAAGCTTCTCTGTGCTACAAAATGAACTCCACTATCCACCAATGCAAGCATCAGTTTGAAACAATTAAATCATGTAAAGAATCCAGATATAGATATCTCTAAGACTCCAGTAGAATTCTGATCAAAGGAGGCCTCATTTACAAATCATCACATCAATAACACCCCTCCAAGGAAGAAAAAAAAAACATTAATTTTCACTGTCATAGAAAGAACCCTGGTCAAACAATACGTTCACAATGCAAATAAGTGAAATGCAAATGCACATTAACAATGAAAAAAAAAACAATTAAACCAGTGATAGTGTCCAAATCTGCATTAAAACCTTCGAAAATATTACAATAGTATGACACTGAATCTGAGTCTATCCTGTTTTAGTGGTGAACGTGTGAAATAAACGGCTGCATTGCATTTATCTTTTCATATAGAAAACAATTGCATAAAATGTTATTGATGGATGGCATAAACACATCAATTATATAGCTGAGGAATGTTTTGCATACTAACCATCTGGTTTGTTGATTCCCATACCAAAAGCTACCTGAAATAAATAAAAAAATCCATTGTTGTAAAGGCTAGAGGCAACAAAAGCATGTGTAAACCTCTCATAGAAATAGTCGTAATGATACATACTGTGCCAACTATGACCTGCAGCTTATTATTGCTCCACCTGTGTGATAAAAGTCTCCATTAACTAACTCATTTGCTAGTTCCAGCATCATATCATTTACAAACTATTATATATTCACAAATATGAATGATGTGCAAAAACCAGGCAGGGTCTCAAATTTTATGAGATATAATAAATAGAAAAGCCATATGCTGTCTCTGAAACTCTTTCGTACTATTTAACAGGGCCCAAGACGCGATTGAAACCTACACTCAAATTCAGCCAAGGTCGTCTAAAAAAAGTATTCATAGATTAATGCACAAGACGGTGCTAACAAGTCACAGACGATACTGAATCGAGGCAACTGTATTCATTTAGTTCCTAAAACCCTGGCAACTGAGGTTTTAGCATTTAGTGCGTATTCAACACTAACACTTAAAAGAAAATGAGTTATCTTTGAAGAAAATTAGAATTAATACGTAAAAATGACAACATTCTGCAGATTACTTTACCGCATATGAACTTTTTCCCGAGCATTTACATCCATATCTGCATGATAATAATCAGCTGAAATTCTTCTCTCCCTCAACTCCTTCGCAACCTAAAATAGTCTTGACAAGAAAAGGGGTGAGTAAATATTCTTCCTCACAAGGTGCATACAAGGACAACAAATATATTGACATTTGAAGAAAATAGAGCAGACGCTGTATCCGAATTCTAGATCATGCTGCAGGTATTTTTGCATTGGAAGCAGAAGATAGGATGCAATGAAACAATTTTTTGGATACAAATTCTCCCAATTTAATAAAAGGCACACAGTTAGCAAAGGTAAGTTCCCAACATAGCTCTTGGTATTTCCATCTTGGGCTATATTTCCTTACATTTTTCATTCAGTGGGGGTTGGGGGAGACTACTATACACCCCCAAGATAATTACAATTATCATAACAATTTCTGTAACTGATCCATAAAGATGCAAACTTCATCACAACTAAAGACACCGTAAGGCTGCAAATTTCATACTGCAAAAATTCTGCAGCCACTCTAGTTGCAAGTGAATAAAATGAGCACATTAAATCCTCGGCAGTTTGTGAGCAAATTCTTTGAACACTGGAATGTCCAAACAATTTGTTCAATATCTATAAGGAAAGCAGGAGAATTTTGGAATGACCATTAATAATTACACTAAATTGAAAAGCCATTTTTAATAACAAAATTATATATTGATAATAAACATAGTCTGCCAATACAAATAATATTTTATAGTTTTATTATTATGTATATATTCAATAATTGCAAGACATATAACACAAATTAGAATTGCAAATATGAAAAAAAAAAATCATAAGAAATAAAATAATAATAATATGATACAGAAAAAAAAAAAAAAAAGAAAAAAAAAAAAAAAAAAAAAAAAAAATTAAACAATAAAAAAAAAAAAAATTAAAAAAAATTAAGAAAAAAAAAAAAAAAAAAAAAAAAAAAAAAAAAATAAAAAAAAAAAAAAAAAAAAAAAAAAAAAAAAAAAAAAAAAAAAAAAAAAAAAAAAAAAAAAAAAAAAGAGGAAATAATACTAAAATAAACTATAAAATTAAGCCATGATAACTAAATATATTTACAAAACTTCAGGAAAAAAAAAAACAATTTTACAGTATTAAAAATGAATAATGGTTAAAAATATAATTTAGTCTCTATGTGTCCCGAATTCTCACTTAGGTCCCTATCATAAAAGCTTATTAATTAAGTCTCTAAGTATAACATTACAGATTTGTGAGAATACTTGTATTCTATTATAAAAGCTCGTTTTGATGTGGTCAAGTGAATGGTTCGTTGTATATCCTTATGGAAGGAAACTTCTGTAATTCTCAAACAATATAGTACATTTGTTGTTTGATTTTATCACCACAATTCTAAGATTAATTATGTTGATGTTACAAAACTGCCGGGTAGAACCCCTGAAAGAAGCTGAAAAGTGAAAACACGATGCCAACCCAAAGCAAATTTAAGGGTTAAGAGATACTATAGACTTGTGTCATTGTGCTTCCTTGAGGGCAATATTTGACATTCAAAATATGTATGCCTAATTGTTAGAAGAAAGTCGTAATCAAGCATACCTGTTCACATTCCTTCCTAGAGAAGCAATAAACAATCCCTGATTCATTATTTGGATAAGATTCTTGAATGAATTGTGCAATTTCATCAATGACTACCCTCCCAACTGATGACTTTTCCTTTACCTGCAGTTTAAAATATGAAATTCCATTAAACTTCACATTAAAGTGAAGAGTTTATTAACTTGCTTGGGGAACGGCTGGAAAGGGCACTCGTATAAAAAGTTTAAAAAATCTGTAAACGGATATTAGCTACAAATATACCATATAAAACAAATTTGGTCTATTGACTGTGCTAACAAATTTGACACATCTAGGAATATGCAACATCTCTGTAAGATCATTTTGCACCCTCTGAGTAGCAGTTGCCTGACAAATAAATGTCATTGATATAAATCAAAATTAAGTAAGAAAGCATATCCAAGTCTAATAATTTTACTTGTAATGCATAATATAAACTTGAGATAAAAGCTTACAGTCAAAGCAACCATAGGAACATTAGGGAACTGTGTCTTGAGAATACCGAGGCTCTTGTAGTCAGGTCGAAAGTCATGGCCCCACTGACTACAGCAATGTGCTTCCTGAAATGCAAACCAACCAGAATTTTATTGGGATACAACGAATGCAACATTGTTATATTTCAGCATGAAAAGTCCTATCAGGGTCTTCTAAACCTCAAAACAAATACAAAAGATGAGTGACTAACAATCCAAAATTCCAGATAACTTTGTCCTTGTCGTTGATAATCACAATTTCACAATCTACAATGAATTGATGCCCAGTTGTCTTTAGTCAAAACAGGCTAATAAACCAGAAAATGAAGCAAAATAAAAAAATATTCCCAGAACACTTCTGCACCCATTCTTAAAATCAACAAGTCAAAAACGATTGACATTCATAAACAAGATGAATTTGACAAACATAATTCAAAACAAGCCTATACAGCATCTACTATGAACTCACATCAATTGAAATTAGAGAGAGACGACCGGCATGATGGCATTTTTCAAGTTTTGACATAAACCTCTTGCTTTTTGATATCTTTTCTGGGGTGACGTACAATACTTTGAGGTCCCCCTCTCCCTTCTCCAAAGCCTTGTATATGAACTTCTCATCTCCCTTATTTGTTGAAGTCAACATATAAGCAGGAATGCCCAGTGCAGTCAAACCCATTACCTGAAGCAATCGCCCCACCCAGAGGAATAAAAGAGGAACAAAACAACCTTTTAAATTTTTTTTAAAAAAGAAAATATCATTTGCCAAAAATTCGTTCAGGATTTTAACATAATGAAATGCACCTGATCTTGAATTAAAGAAAGCAAAGGACTGACAACTAGAGCAATTCCTTCACGAAGAACAGCAGGAAGCTGGTAGCAGAGACTCTTGCCACCACCTGCAGCCATAATAACCAGAACGTCTCTTCCACTCATAATGGCATTAATTATCTGTCATCGACACTACTAGGTTAACAAAATTTTACACAAAAAGTCAAAATCCCTATGTATATATACAAAAAAAAAAAAAAAAAAAAAAAAAATCCACAAACTAAGATTTTGATTGTTTGATCGTCGATATCCTCATAATAGCACGGGAAAACAAAAGGAATACACTGCCCAACTTATAGAAAGCAAATAGTGTCTAAAAATTGAGAGCAACATTAACAAAGCACTTTAAAATAAGAGCTAAACACACATTAACCTTCTTAATCGTTTAAAAGAGCATTAGACCGTACATTGTGTATAGGGACACTGCTTAAAAGAAAATAAGGAGTTGTGCGCAATCTCAATAAACCACGGGAGTGTGATACAATAAAGGAAATGAAAAATGTACAATCTCGATACTCAACTTCAGTTCAGTTCAGAACAAAAAAGTGAACAGGTTTCTTCAAAGGAGCCAAAGTAAGACATTTGTTTTTTTACCCCTTTCAATTATTTATTTTTTAAATGTTTTATTCTCAGTTACCTCTCTTTGATTTGCACGGTAAGACGAAATGCCAAAAACATTCAACCTAACATCATTTGCTTCAGAATCCCATTCAAATGTACCACTCCAATCTTCCACGGCGCTTGAAGCCACATTACCGGCCTCGTTACCAGATTCCTTACACGCTTCTAGAATAGCACTCAGCTCCGATTTTCTCTCATACAAATTCTCTTGTCTCTCAATCAACGCCCTTATTTGTTCTGCAAAGAGAAATCATAGTATTTTTAAATTAAAAACGATACCAAATTCGCCTGCACAATCTGGTGAACATGATCGTCGGGATGAAGCGCAACCGTTCTGTTTGCATTGTCGTGACAAGTATAGCGACAAATTTAGGCGAGTAGTTCGTGGCATTAACATTGTGATATTAAAAGGATTGGGGAAGAAGCACCTTGAACATCTTGAATCTCGACCTCGATGTTGAGAAGCTCCTCCAGAATCTCGTTGCTCTCCATCACGGAACAGTTTCGGTGTGAGAGAGAGCAACGCAAGACAACCCTAAAAGCGACGATCTACACCAACTGCCTCGTTTGAACTCTGATGGTTACGATACTTTGCGGGGCAGAATTCGCCTGTGCAAGAAGTATGTGCTGCAACTCTCTAAATTAGTTTTTTCTTTTCTTTTACTTTTAGTCTTGAAGAAATTATGTTTTCAGTTATTTAAATCTAAAATAAAATAATTTACTTAGTTTCGCTCTTTATTGCTTTTATCTAGGTGTCATTCAAAATAAATATAAATATGATAGTTTATTTGATCACATATGTGGCTTTTTTATTACATTATAAGCAGATAAATTATGTTTTAACTTCATTATAAATTTTGGAAATTTTAAAATAAATCTATAATAAATATAGTATATTAATTATTCATTAATTTAATTTTTTAAATAAATTCTCATTAATTTTTTTATTAATTAATGATGCAGCTGTTAAGTGGTAATGTGGTAATTAACTTTTCATATCATCACGATCAATCATCGTCACATCAAATGTAATTTTATTATTTTATTATTTTAAACTTTTAAAAATTATGATCTCATAATTTTATAACTTAATAAATATAAAATACAATAATATAATAATATAACGATAAGATAATATAATAATACAATGAAATTGCGATATAACGAAGTGACAAAAGTATGATATAACGAAATGACGATATAACAATATGATGATATGACGAAATAACAATATGACAAGATACAATATAATAATATGACTAGGGATGTCAAAAAAATCGTACTCGCGGGTATCTACGGATAAAACCTACCACAGATAGAAAATGAATATTGTAAATGATATCGGCGGGTTACGGGTAAAAGTATTTTTTATATCCACATGTTAACAAACAGGTACGGCTATCATAGTATCTGTACCCATGGATGGAAATTTGTATTCGATATACTCTAATTTAAAACAAAAAAGTTATTCAAATAAAACAAAAATGAATACTAATAAGTAAATATTTTGTTTACATTACCTAGTAAATGAAAGATTTATGTTATTAAACACTCAAATTGAGAGTATTAAACACTCATGTGAAAGAGAAATATACAATAAATAAAAAATAATAGAAATATTCAAATGTGAGACATAAAAAAATTATAATTGACATACGTCATTTTAACATAATTACATAAAAGTTATGATAAAATGAAAAATATAATAGAAATGCGAATGAGTTTCATGACAAACCAAATAATTAGAAAAAATAAAAACAAAAAGTATATATATATATATATATATATATATATATATATATATATGTGGTTACTTAATTAATTGTGAATATTTTAATAATTTAAACGGGAACATAGATATGGCGGAGGTGAGTATTATGGCAGGATATGTACATCCCATACCCAATTGAAGAAGTCGGGAATTCTCCATACATATACCTATACACATACAATACGGGGATTCTTTGTCAAAACGAGGACGAGTTCGGGTAATACCCATGGAGATGGGTTTATTTGTCATCTTTAAGAACAATTCTCAGATGATATGTAATTGATAGAATGTTTTCTATTAAACGTGGTTGAAAATACATTTATTACGTAAAATACATTTGTATATTATAATTAAATTTGCATATAATTAAATTTGTTATGTGCAACTCCCCGCTTATTTACTTATTGTGCCTAATTTATTAGCCTATTTTTTTATTTTAAGTCAGCCACATAGTGCATCCAACAAGTTGATTTCTCTAACTTATAATAAAATTAGTGGTACATAATTGGATGAAAAAAATTAATCATTACTAAATTTTAAAAAACTGTACGCAAAGTAACACACAACTCTTCACATATTTTTTCATTAGGGACAATTTATTCGCCTATCATATTTGACATATTTTTTTCTTCAAGCCAGCCATTGGATAATAAAAAAAATATTGATTAGTAAATTTTTTAAACTTGTACAAGAAGTAATAGACAACTCCTTACTTTTTTACTTATTGAGGCCATTTATTGGTCAATATTTTTCTTCAAGCCAGTCACCTATAACAAGAAATAAGGGTTGATTTTTGTGACATATATTAAAATCATGGTACATAAAAGTACATCCCATTGGATGAAAAAAAAGATATTAGAAAATTTAAAAATTTTTTGGAGAAGTAACATGTAGTTCCCCACTTATTTACTTATTGTGCCCTATTTATTGGTCTTTTTTTTTTTCTTCAAGTCAGCCACCTATTGCAAACAACAAGGTTGATTTCTCTAACTTATAATAAAATTTGTGGTACATAATGAAACAAAAAGATTGGTTACTAAATTTTAAAAAATTGTACGCAAAGTAACACACAACTCTCCACATATTTTTTCATTGGGGTCAACTTATTTTTTTATCTTATTTGGCCTATTTTTTTCTTCAATCGAGCCACTTAGTGCAAACAATAAGGGTTGATTTGTATAATTTATAATAAAATTCGTGCTACATAATATGTACATCCCATTGGATGATAAAAAAATATTGATTAGTAAATTTTTCAAAATTGTACGCAAAGTAACAAACAACTTTCCACATATTTGTTCATTGTGTTAAACTTTTTTGCTTATCTGGTTTGACGTATTTTTTTTTTCTTCAAGTCAACCACCTATTGCAAGCAATAAGGATTGATTTTTGTAGCTTAGAATAAAATTCGTGTACATATACTGGATGATAAAAAAAATTGATTAGTAAATTTTTAAAAAGTTTACGAAAACTAACAAACAACTTACCACATATTTATTCATTTTATCCGACTTATTTGCCTATATGGTTAAGCCTGTTTTTTTGTTTAGGCTAACCACCTAGTGTAAGCAGTAAGGGTTGATATTTAGTTTTTTTTTTCCATCATATGATTTTTTTTGTATATTTAAATTTTCACGAATATAAAAAAAAATTATGTACTATATGTTTTTTCATAATTATCTATTAAGTGTGACTTGATTATTATATTTTTTTAGTAATTACTCTCTCAATTTTTTATTAAATTTTGATAAATTATTTTTTAGTCTTCTTTTTTTAGGTAGGTATATGGATGAAAAATAAAATAATAGATTATTTTTTAGAGTGATAAAAGGGAATATACCCAAAACCTATTTTATAAGAATTCAACTGTTGAATTAGATAACCATTTTTTAATATTCAAAGAATTATAAGTGAAAAGTTTTATATTATTTTTTTTTGAATTATAGGCGAAATGTTTCATGTTAATTTTGTTGATTTATAGGCAGAATGTTTCATATTAATTTTTTGGAACTTAATTATGATATAAGAATATTTAGAGAAAGAGATAAGATTATAAAAACTTATTCAAAATGAGTTTCATAACAAATACAATTTCAAAACTATATTTTTTTTTTAAGGAAAAACATACAAGGATTTCAATATTGTTATATTAGTAATAATAATTAAATATATAAAATTTAAGTATATTATTTTGGTTCCTTCAAACTTTTTTATCAAAATTCGCTACTGAGTATGATGACATAACAATATAACAGTATGATATAACAATATAACAATATAACTTTTAGTCGATATTGTTTAGAAAAAAAATACCAAACAAATTCATAAGCAAATATGAAATAAATTTGAGAGATAACTATAATTTAGTATGCCTAAACAATTAAAATTTTATGGATATTTGAGCTGATCTGAATTTATATTTAATATTTATTAATTAATAGTTATATATATATATATATATATATATATTTTTTTTTTTGTATAATATGTTTTGTTTGTTGCAATTTAGTAATAGGCTATACAGAATCATAGTCTATTATAAAAATAACTACTAAAATTTTACATGTCATTTGATGTAATTAAAAATTTATTATATATAATTTATTTATTAAAAAAAGTATTTATTTCTAAAAGATCAACTTAATATAACCATGCAATCCGAATAATCTATCTAAATTAATTCGTCATTTAAACAACTATAGACTAACTGAATAGACTAACTGAATAAATTAAACAGTGATATATGAATTTTAAATTATTAAATTTAAATTATATCCTATCGTTCCAAAAAAAGAAAAAATATTTAGCATACGGTTTTTTATATTGTTATTTGTTTTCTAAACCCAACCAGTCAAAAAATTAGTTTGTGAGCCGGGCAAAATCAGTGAGAGCAAACCATGAACAGCCCTAGTGGTGCGGAGTAGCAGCATCGCCGAAGCCGTTACCCTTCAATTTTCATTTCACCGTCACATTCTTCTTCCGAAAACGCCATTTTCATCTACCATAATTTCTCTCAGGTTCGTTCCCTTTATCGTTCTGTCGCGTCACACTTTGGAACTGTAATTTCTCTCTGCAATGTCAGCGTCGGTTTTAGTTCTTCCCTATGTAGTCGCCAATCGTTCTTTAGCGTTAAGCGATTTCCTTGGAATTGAGTGGGAGCGAACTATCTAATTCGTCCTCGCTACTGCTTTTACATGCTCACTGTTGTTTCCGATTTTCATTCATGTCAGTGAGAATACTTTCATGATTAAACTACTGTATTCAACACTTGCTTGGTTATCACTAGGGCAATTTTTTTTACGTGCAGAAGAAAGGGGGTTTCTGAGAGGCTGTATCGTAAATGGCTAGATCTAAACGACGACGTTCGGGCATTGCTGCTAGCCATGTCAGACCGAAAATGATTTTTCAGCCTATTCTGGAGGATGGAGTGTTTCGTTTTGATTGTTCTGTAAAGGATAGAGAAGCAGCATCTCCCAGTATTTCTTTTTTGAATGGCAAGGACAGAGACACACCTATATCTACTGAGAAGGTTCCTGTGTATAACCCTACGTTTGAGATTCGATTAGAGCAGCAGATTGTCAAACTTGAGGTCAGTTACTCCATTAGTGTATTTCTTCATATCTATTGGTTGTCAACTTTTCATCTTACAGGTGCTGATTATCTTTTTTTGTTAAGAGGTGTTTATTAATTATCTTTTTTCTTTCCTGCGTAATTTTCTGTTCATGCCATTTCCCTTGTCTCCAGAAATTGATTGCATTTGTTTTCGTACCAGTTGCCTGTAGGTTCCTCCCTTTATGGAACTGGAGAAGTTAGCGGACAGCTTGAGAGGACGGGTCAAAGAGTTAGTCAATCTCAGGAAATTTTGCGTTTTAGATAGATTTACTTATTATCTTGGTGCTTATCAGTTAAATTTCATTTGCAGGTTTTCACATGGAACACCGATGCATGGGGTTATGGATCTGGAAATACATCTTTGTACCAATCACACCCATGGGTGTTAGCTGTTCTTCCAAGTGGTGAGGGACTAGGAATCCTTGCCGACACTACAAGGCGCTGTGAGGTGCTGTAACATTTGGCTTCTTTTCATCTATAACCTTGAAGAGATGTTTATGCTGTTATATTACTATTTTGGTGAGCATTTGTTTGTTTGTTTGTAAGCAGATTGATCTCAGGAAAGAATCAACAATACAGTTTGTTTCTCCATCTTCATATCCTGTCGTTACATTTGGTCCTTTTGCTTCACCCACTGAAGTGTTAAGTTCTCTATCAAAAGCAATTGGTAATTTTCTAATAAAAAAAATCAAATTATAATTATTTGAGGTCCATGGAAATTATGCCTCTTCATCTTGGTTGATTTGTGCAATTAATTTGTGTGTAAAAATTGAAGTCCGTCCTTACTTATGGAGAGTAGTCCATATCTATAGAAGAACCTGTTACCTGTAGTTGACCCACAATTATTGATTTCGTATAGCATATGTTAATGTTTTATGTGTGTACATAAATATTTGTTTGTAATATGTGTAGTGTGCTTTTAGTATACTTGGAGCTAATAAAATTTATGTCTAAAAATAAAGACATTATCAATCATTTTTATTCATAATATTATGCTTATTTATTTATATTCTTCAAATTTAGTAGGCATGTAATGTGAGTTTACTATTATCTTGCATTTTTTTTATCTGTGTAACTATAATTTATCTACAAGAATGAAGAAGAGATCATTTTCAAATTAAAATTTCATGCATGTATTAGTATGTGAACATTATTCTGCAAAACTTAAAAGTTTTTCTTTGTCAGGAACTGTATTTATGCCCCCGAAATGGTCTTTAGGCTATCATCAATGCCATTCGAGTTATTTATCTGATCAGAGAGTTCTGGAGGTACTTGGTTCTTTATCTATAGTGACGATTCTGGTATTAGTTGCATTCATGTATGTTCAGAGTTAGAGTGCAAGATTTTGAATATGACACGTGTTCCCAGTTATGCCTTTTATTGCTATATATGCTTTTTTGGCTTTTTCAATTTTTTTGGTTATGAAAAAACGAAAATCCTTATATGCTTTGTTTAGTATACCTGTATAATACATAAGATATCTGGGAGTTTCGGATGAGATGATAATATGCATGTGCTTGACATAAAGCATAAGAACGTGGCAGGATATCATATTTCTTCATTTTTGGGTATACCATCCAATATACAAGGGAATCTCAGATGATTATAAATCCTTTGCATATAAACCTAGTTTAGCTAATGCAGTTGTATTTGAATATGATAATCCGGAAACTGAAAAGTGTTGTCATTACACCATGACATCATCTAGACAATCTGTAATAAATTTCAACTTTCATACTTAACATCAATGATAAATTTTCATGTATACCAGATAATTTTATTGATATGCAGACATTCAAAATACCTAGGAATTTAGGAATTCTGCATCGGTATCAACTTAGTTTCATTAATTTCATTCTAACATTATTGGTTTTCAGTTATTCCAAAGCATGTTAAGTCTTTGATATGTTAACAATTAAATTTTGCAGGTTGCTAAAACGTTCCAGAAGAAGTGCATACCATGTGACGTGATATGGATGGATACTGATTACATGGATGGTCTTCGTGTTTTCACATTTGACAAGGCAGGTTTATTTTACTCGTGAAAATGATGAATTATTAATTTACATTATCATAATTTTTTACTTTAGATCTTTCTAATCATGCACTTGAATTGATTTAATGTTTTGTACAAGTATTCCATGTCCTGTGTTTCATATGTTAAAGTGATGTATTGCATAGCCATTTTAGTGTCGTACAATGTTTTTTTTGTTTGGAAAAGTAAGTACTGTGATATATTTCAGGAGCGTTTCTGAGATCCCATGTCTTTGGTGTAAGATCTCCATTGTAGTGGTTGTAAAGTCATTTGAATGCTTGTAACCTGCACTTTTGATTTCGAAAATACTTAGTTAAATTTTGGCTTAGCCATTTTAAAGTCTGGCAATAGTTTTTTGTTTAGAAAAGTAAGTATTGTGATATCTTTCAGAAACGTTTCCAAGACCCCATGTCTTTGGTGAAAGATCTCCGTAGTAGTGGTTGTAAAGTCATTTGGATGCTTGATCCTGGAATCAAGCTGGAAGAGGGTTATTTTGTATATGACAGTGGTTCTAAAGATGATGTTTGGATCCAAAATGAAGATGGAACTCCTTTCATAGGTATGCTTTTTGTTTTTCTTTTACACAAATATTTTTGTCCTTCATGCGTGTCTTCTTCTTTTATGATACATGATGCCATATATGCATTCTCAGGGGAGGTGTGGCCTGGGCCTTGTGTCTTCCCCGACTATACTCAGTCAAAAGTTCGTGCATGGTGGGCAAATTTAGTCAAGGATTTCATTTCCAATGGTGTTGATGGTATATGGAATGATATGAATGAACCAACTATTTTTAAGGTAATTCTAATATCCTTAGTTTCTTTTCATTGAATAATATGCAACAATATTTTGATACAAATCCCACTCTTTGTGACTCCTGATTTGTTCCATTTCCAGGTTGAAACAAATACAATGCCTGATAGCAATGTTCATAGAGGAGATAGTGAACTTGGTGGGCGACAGAATCATTCTTTCTATCATAATGTAATATACTTTACCCTTTTTGTGATTTTGGACTCGCATGTTATTTTACCATAAACTTGTTGACAAAGTTTATAAAGTGTTTGAGTCTTGATTCTGTTGGATTATATAATTAGATATGGTCTGCATCTTGATTCTGTTGTTAGTGTTTGAATTTTGAGTTAACTTTTTTTATGCTTACTGTTTAGTTACGAAGTTATGTCAATTATAATGATTGTTTCACTATAGGTGTATGGTCTTCTGATGGCAAGATCGACCTATGAAGGCATGAAACTAGCTAATGAAGAGAAACGTCCTTTTGTTCTTACAAGAGCTGGATTTATTGGCAGCCAACGGTATGCAGCAACATGGACTGGTGATAATCTTTCGACCTGGGAGCATCTTCATATGAGTATCTCCATGGTACTTCAGCTGGTATGGTTACATTTGTAGCATGGAGGCTACTTCCCTTGAGTAGCATTGCGATTTTATGTTGTCATTGTTCCATGAATTAACTTCTGCAATTTCTTGAGAAACATTTCTAGATACACAGTATACATTTAGCAACATTATAACAAATTTTGTTAGCTTAAGTTTTGGAAATATTTGTTGCAAATGATAAATGATACTTTTTTCATTAGGGCTACATGACAGTGCTTTCATATGATAAACACGTAGTTGTTTTGATGTTGAAGTCTACATTTCGTAATGATGTGGATCATCCTTTTCCCTTTTTTTTGAGTTGTGATGTGTATTATTCTTTATGATTCTATTGACACTGAATTTTTGAAACTTGCGCATATTTTTTGAAAATGTGGTTCAGTTTCAGAAGAATTAAGATGTTATTATTGTCTTACTACAATCTAATATTTACTTTAAATTTAAACATAAAACCTGAATGACAGGAAATAATGTGTCTCAGAATAAACACTCTGAATTGGAACTTTATACACTACATTATTTTAGAAAAATAAGTGTGATATATAAATTTAAAACCATTCATGTACCAACAACAGGTTGGGTTTAAGGGTTAGTCTCTCAAAACATGGTGAACCAAGCTTCAAATTTTTGTTTTTTTTATTGTCCAACCATACCTAAAACTTGCTTATTTTTGAGCCACATATGTGAAATGAAAAGTATTGGATTGTCCATGTTGATTAGAGATATGGCTAAATTATAATATATAAGTGGGTGCAAACGTCATTTTATAATTGTAAGGTTGAGTTAGACTTAAAGTTCACCTTCAAGATGATATCAGTTTCTACTCTAGTGAGATTTGTTGGGCCTATTATATGTTACCTACTACTAGGCCGCTATCAGGCCACCTTCACAAATATCCAGTCTCACACACTGGATGTCCAATCCTTGACATGAGGAGTTGTGTTAGTGATCTCATATCAACTAGAGATATGATTAAATTATTTGATATAGGTGGGTACAAATTTCATCTTACAAGTTGGATTTTGTGAGTTTGAGCAATGTGTAAAGTCTACTTCCTAAGATGATATTATATCCTATCCTAGCGAGGTTTCTTGTACTTATAGTGCCATCTGCTTTCCAGCCACTATTAGACCCCTCACAAATATTTAGTCCCACACTAGAGATGTTCAGTTCACAACATTGGGGGTGTCTGTGTTAGTGAAACAAAATCATTCGTGTGTCTACTTATTAGTTTATGGTTTTTTGGGATTATTGGTTATTAGATGAAGTAAAGAGAGGAAAGAGAGAGAATGAACTGAAATTATTTTATAAACATCACACACAGAATCATATGTACACTGACTTATTTATACATGTCAGTTACTGACAACTGTCATACACTGACAGCTGTACATGAAAAGGAAAAAGATACAATAGAAGAGAACCTACTAATGTACAATCCAAAAATAACTCATACAAGCCAACTATATAGGTAACGATAGTGTACTAACATTGGTTCATGGCTTGGTATAGCTGTATATAGTCCAAACCTAGCTGCCCGATTTTTCTAATAAAAAGTTGTTCACACTTTTAAGTCTAAAAGGGCGCTTGCATGGTGTGTGTTAGACATATATACAATAAACTCGTTCATTTGTCTTCCCCTTGTAGTTTAAGCTCGTGTACTTGTTGGCTCCACACATTAAATAATCCCTTTGAGTATATATGTTTTATTTCCCTTAATAATATTGTTTGCTTTTATTCAGGGACTTAGTGGTCAGCCATTTTCAGGTGCTGATATTGGTGGATTTGCTGGAAATGCTACACCTAAACTTTTTGGAAGGTGGATGGGTGTTGGTTCCTTGTTTCCCTTTTGCCGAGGGCATTCTGAAGCTTGCACCACTGATCATGTACCTTGGGCTTTTGGGGAAGAGGTTAGTTCATCTTTGCCTTTGTTGGATATTTATCTAAATTCTAAGTTGAAATTTCATGTTAATATGTATCACTCGGAGGAAGAAAGAATGAAGTCGGAATATTGAGCTTGATCATTACATTTGTATCAACTTAATGATTTTGAGTTAGTGGGAAAAAATTCATAATCTCACATATTTCATTTCATGCTTTAAGCTATAGGTGTGCATCTGTTATTGATTTATTCTACTTTTATTGAAAAGTTGCCTTAATTGAGGGCAACCCAAGCTTACCTTAGTTGCTGCCTTTTTGGGGGTTACCTGAATTGCAGTTGAGTCTCACGTCAAATAAATATATGACTTACATAAAGTTTAAAATGTTTGAACAATTCTAACCTTACAAGCTAGATTTGTACGACTCAGTTTGGTGCTAAACCCAAATTCCAAGATGGTATCACAATATTTCTTAGATCTGTTTTTGAGCCACTTGCATCCACGCTTCAGAGTGTTAAAGTTGCCTTGGGGTTACTTGTAGCCAGCCATAGTTGCAACCTCAACGGTGGGCGATGTTTAATACCACACAGACTAGAGTTATGCCTTAATAAAGATCGACTAACCCTTGCCTTGAAAACTTGTTTGAGGTTGAGTTAGGTCATAACCGTAATTCCAAGAACTTTCAAATTTTTCTAGGGATATTTCCCCCCTTTATTGGTGCTAGATATCCGTCGGATGTAAATACTTAATTTAATTCTATTTAAGGTATCTAGGATGGAGGATGTGAAAGAATACCACATTCATCATCGTGAATTCTGTTTAATAGCTTTTACCTGTGATTTTTTTTTTCTTTTACTGGCCTAATCCGGATGTTATTCTTGTAGTGGTAATTTGTTATTTGATTTTGCTAGGACCTTCCGACTATATTATGCATGCCTAGTATATTTCTTTAATAGAAAACTTTTAATTCTAATCTGTGGAAACCTAGCACTATCTGATAAAGGTTTAGAACACATTTCTGTGATAAATGAGAAGATGTGACACTTTACAGCCCTTATGATTCTTGCATACTGCAATGGTTTTCTGTAATTTGTGCCTCACTAACCTCAGCTCTAACTTAGTGTGAAGAAGTTTGCCGATTGGCATTGAAGAGGCGATACCGCCTAATCCCACTTATCTACACTCTTTTTTATTTTGCTCATACACGGGGCACTCCAGTGGCAACCCCTACTTTCTTTGCTGGTGCGTTCATGTTCTGTCTACTACTTCTAATGTCGTTGGTTTTATTTTGATATTTGATCTTTCTTATTTTTATATACTTATTTATTATGCTTTTGCAGATCCAAAAGATCCTAGCCTGAGGAAGCTTGAAAATTCGTTTTTGCTCGGTCCAGTCTTAGTGTATGCAAGGTTCTTCTACTATACTTGACCATCACCAATTTAGATACCACCACTATTTTTTTTTTTGGAGATGCTTTTCATGAAATAGGCTGGTTATCCTAGTGCTTCTATGCATGCTGGCTGCAAATTTGATGTAGTTTTTAGTCACTTGACAAAGGGTGAATGATAATATTTTTTAACATTTTACTTTTCTAGGTTGTAAAACAATTTAAGGTACTTATGGTAAATATCCTTTTACATTCATCCTTCACGTATTTTAATAAGTAGGAAACATTAAATTTATTAGTATCGATATTCAGTGGTATTAGTTAGCACAAGCAAAGAAAAAGTAAATAATTGTAATCTAAAGCCCCACCTATCTATGTTTGTTGAGGCTTTATATACTTTGTTTATGGATATTATCTACCGGCTGCTTCTGTGCATTTGAAATAGTGGCTTGAAGGAGGATGACTTGATAGGATCAACAAACTTCATTTGGATAGACTTTGATACCATCTGATGAAAATTGACTTTGAGTCTAATTTAACTTTACAAAATCATCTTGTGATGGGATGTTTACACTCGTTTATATACTATAATTTGGTCATATCTCTAGTTGATGTGGAGTCTTTAATATGCCCCTTTATGTTAAGGAATTGACTTCTTGAGTGGGTGATTAGATGTTTTTGGTGGTTTGATAGTGGGCCGATAATAAAAAAGATTATATCTTGTTGTTTTGATTCATAACAAAAAGAACTTGTTTGGCAAAGAACCAAAAGAATTAAAATGTACTAAAGTTGAAGTCAAATGAGGCCTCACCACTCCTTGTAGTGGGCTCAGGAGGTCTCAATGACGCTGTCTATTGCACGATGAGTGGGACATACCTTCTTGGCCCACCACTAGCCTTGACGAAGATGGTGAACAATGACAATGACCACTATTTGTTGTGAGTAGGATATCAAATGTATTACTAAAGCTTGTAGACTAATAAATGTATTACTTGAAGCTAATAGAAGTTATTAGAAGATTCTAGAGAGCGCTTTGTAATTATTACTCTAGAGTTAGAGTTCTCTATGTATAGAGACTGGGATAGTGTTTCAAATTAATCATGATACGTATCTAAATTGCAGAAATAAAGAAACAATAAATTGAGAAAGGAGATCACTGATTCTGTTTGATTGAAAGTAAGAAATACAGAAGAATAAAAAATATCCAAATGCCTAGAGCTAAGCTCCTAAGAAGCAACAACAAAGGGTCTCCTCCAAATTGACCATACAACCCACTCCCCCTAGGGTTTAAACAAACTACTAAAATAAGAGAGGCATAGATTGAATCCCTAATGTTTATAGAGCATATATGGTTATGTATTTATAAATAAGGAAAAAACAAAAAGATGGGCTGAAGACTTCTTAAGAAGTGAACTTTAAGCCTAACTCAACCCTAAAAAGATCGCTTGTGAGGTAAGGTTTGTACTTACCTATATATTGTAAATTTACGTTATCTCTAGTCTATGAAGAATCTTCAACACATCCCTTCACGTTGAGGCATATGCCTCTGGAGCGTGAGACTAAATATTGATGGGTGGTCTGAAAGGTCTAACAGACAATAGATCTCGTTAGGATAGACTTTTAAATGGCTATGATACCATGTTAAAATAAGAGACGGAGAGAGACATAGACTGAATCCCTAATGTGTACATACTACATAGGATTATGTGTTTATAAATAAAAATATACAAGGGGATGGGCCTAAGCCCATTACATCTAACACAAATAGTGGTGGAAAACAAGAACATATGGTTTAAATAGGGACAAGGGAAGCTAGTGAACCCTATGGACATTGGTGACATAGCTCTAGTGACGGAAGGTGGTGCAAGGTTTCCACATTGTTGATTGGGGTGCTTAAAGATGTTGTGAGTGAAGGCAATCCGATGTGCTAGGTTCTTTGTCACCAAACAAGACACCAAATTTGGTGCCTAGTAGAGAAAACTGATTGTGGCCATCGATGGTGAATTGTGGGATCTCTATTGTGTAATGAGGCGAAGATGACTTGGTGCTTGTCAAGGAAAAATCATGTTGGCTTGGGATGTATGCCTATGGCACGTATTGGTGTTGTCACCAAATTATAATAGATAGAGTGAGATGGCCTCACTTTGACACCATCTAGAGAAGGGAAAAATACAAAAGAATGCTTAAGAGATTAATGCATCTATTAGCTTATTCATGTATTTGTTGAAAGAATTAGTGACAAAACAAGTCATGGGGGATGGTATTGCTTTTGTACCATGTTAAGAAGTGAACTTTAAGCCTAACTCAGTCTCAAAAAACCGGCTTGTAAGGTGAGATTTGCATATATATATTCTAAACTGGCATTATCTCTAGTCGATATGAGATTTTCAACATTCCTCTTACACTGAGGTATATACATCTCGAGCGTGAGACTTTACATTAATGGGTGGTCTGATAGTGGGCAAAAGAATATGCCCAACAAATGAAAAATCTCACTAGGATAGGCTCTAACTCATGACTCTGATATCATGTTGAGAAGTGGATTTTAAGCTTAACTCAACTCCATAAAATCGGCTTATAAGGTGAGATTTGCACCCACTTATATATATATATATATATATATATATATATATATATATATTTTAAATTAGCCTTATCTCTATTCGTTGTGGTACTTCCAACACATGTTGAGAATAGAGAAATTGAGAAGTATTATACTGAATTTGTCCTTTGATATCATATCTCTTAAAATGAGTTATAGCAGTCCTTCAATCAGATATACGCAGAACAACTGAACAGACTACACCTAGGTGATAACCTATTCAAACAAGTTAAGCAATTCTAGGTGATGTAAATATTAAAAATGTGTAATATTTTCTCTTATTCATTAGTGCTGCATATTTATGAGTATGCGGTGGTCTTAGGATCTCTGGTTTTTCATTTTATTTTTGTGTCACAGCCTCAAGTTTAATTTAGAAGTTTGATGTGATGTTGTGCTTGATTTAACATGTTTTTATCTTGATCAGCACCATACATGCCCAGGGGTTGGATAAATTGGAGATTACCTTGCCTAAGGGGATATGGTTGGGTTTTGATTTCGACGATGCACATCCGGTACTTTATTTTTCCTGCACTTTTTATTTGTATTTTACTTTTGTTGTATTTTAATTGATTTTCTTTCATTTTCATTTCGTTTCTGTTGGGGGCATGTCAGGATTTGCCAGCCTTATACTTGAAAGGTGGTTCTATTATTCCTGTGGGTCTCTCTCTTCAGCATGTTGAAGAAGCTAACCCTTCAGATGATTTGACTCTTCTCGTGGCTTTAGACGAACATGGTAAGTTGATGCATTAAATTTTTGGTTCAAACACAACTATCTTGGTCAGGTCTGTACTCTTCAGATAACACCTTGCTGTTTAAGGAAGTACAGATATAATTAACTGAGCGTTTCAAAGAAATTATAGGGGGCTAATTTGAGCTTGTGAAAACAGTTTATCCCCTAAACTCTTATATGGATATGCTTCTTGGTGCAATTTATCAAAATAAGCTCTTTTTATCAAATGAAAATAAATTTGATGGAGAAATTTATGGGAAGCAGTGTTTGATTAAGTTTTTTATCCAAATGAACTCTTAATCACTGGCAGGAAAAGCTGAAGGTGTTCTTTTTGAGGATGATGGTGATGGATACGGATTCACAAAAGGCAATTATTTATTAACACATTATGTGGCTGATCTTAAATCATCAGTTGTTACTGTGAGTATACACAAAACGGAAGGATCATGGGAAAGGCCAAAACGGCGCCTGCATATTCAATTATTGCTGGGTAGGGGTGCAATGGTATGTGTGTCTTTGAGATGAAACTTCAATGATTTTGAAACTCATGTATAGAAAGCATCTGCAAAAAAATTGTGCTTGATTCTATCCTTAAGAGTATAAACGGCTTGATCATAATATTTGTATGGTCATGTTTTATAAACAGCTTGATACATGGGGAACTGATGGAGAAGTTCTGCAACTAATCTTGCCTTCTGAGGATGAGGTGTTGAAGCTAGTATCTACTAGTGAGAAGCATTACAAGGACCGCTTAGGTATGTGCTTATTCTAATATTTTAGTTGATTGGTTAATGAATGTATATTTATACTTATGATTGTGTTGTACCTATTCTTATTTTCTTGACCATCAGTTTCTCTGCTGTTACTGCGTTTTATTCTTTTGTATAGTGTTATGTAGTTTTGTTTGTCTTGCAGAAAATCCTACTTTTCAGATCTAATATGTTATTTTTTGTATTTTGAATATTCACCTTACTATTTCTGTGCATTAGTTTCCTTGACTTTGTTTTGCAATATGGTTTCTTTCCCTCAGTTGAGATATTTCTGAATTGAGTTTTTGCGTGGGTTTTAGTTCTTCTTCCCATCTGAGTGGAGTGGAGGCTGACCAATTTTGTTTTATTCTGCAAATTATGTTGCATTTTACATTGAATTGTATCCATCATTTCATTCAAGATTCTAAAAATGCCAATTCTAAATCAAAGTGTGCTACTTTCTGCTCTTTTCTTTGGCAGAAAGTGCAATTCCAATTCCTGATGTGGAAGAGGTTTCTGGACCCAAGAGAACAGAAATTGCTCTCATTGAACGGAGAAGTGGTGAGTGGAATCTTAAGTTGTTTCATGGATTTTTGGTCAGGTTATTTTGGGTGACACATCATCATACGTTGTCAATAGCAATTTGTTATTTAGGTAATTGGAAATGTATAAATAGCTGGTGTTCATATATCAAAAGCAACTGGTGGTTTTTTAACAAAAAAAGTTCAATTATATTTAATCTAGCTCCATAGGAATTTTGCCTCTTCATTTTTGTTCAGGAACTCGTTGAGATTTTATGCAATTGTTTTGTTCATAGAAGCAGGATTCTTTCTTCACTTTCACATAGTAGTCCATATCTGTGCAAGAACGTATTACCTATAGTTGACCAACATAAAGTCTGGTTTAAATATATTTTAATTTTTTTTAATATGTTGCAAACTTTACTTATCTTTTCAATTTGTGGCTAGACATAGAAGACCATGTTAGTCAGATGTGTAAGGAGGTGTCTATTCGGACTGATGGAGGAAATATTGAGACCGGTGATTCTAATGACCCATTTTATACTACGGAGGTAACTGAACAGTTAATTAATTTTGTTTTGTTACCAGCATGTGACCATAAAAATCTAAAATTTTATTTATATTTCAGGTTTTCCCTTCTCGAGACGCTATGCTGAATTGGGCTCGAGAAGTAGCAAAAGAGAATGGATTTGTCCTTACTATTTTGAGGTCAGAAACATGTACAAGAACTAATAAAAAGAATAACAAAGGGAAGACATATGTAATAATGGGCTGTGAAAGGAGTGGAAAATATAGACCATACAAGAATACATTATCTAAGGTGACTAGTACCAAAAAATGTGAGTGCCCCTTCAAGCTAAGGGCAAAAGCTTTGAAAAAGAATGAAAAATGGGTTGTTAAGGTAATGTGTGGTCGTCACAACCATGAATTAGGGGAAACATTGGTGGTAGGACATTCATATGCTGGCCGATTAAGTGCTGAAGAGAAGTCTTTAGTCATTGATATGACAAAAAACATGGTGGAGCCGAGAAACATACTACTAACATTGAAAGATCATAATAATGAGACTACTATTAGGCATATTTATAATGCTCGACAAGCTTATCGATCTTCTCAGAAAGGTCCTAGGACAGAAATGCAACAGCTACAAAAGTTATTGGAATATGATCAATATGTATATTGGAATAGAAAGATGGATGGTTCTGATGCTATCTGTGATATATTTTGGGCACATCCAGATGCCATCAAACTTCTAAGCGCTTTCCATACTGTCTTGCTCCTTGATAATACTTATAAAGTCAATAGGTATAAATTGCCACTACTTGAGATTGTTGGTGTTACTTCAACAGAGTTAACATTCTCTGTGGCATTTGCTTATCTAGAGTCTGAGCAAGTTGATAACTTCACTTGGGCACTGGAGAAGTTAAGAGAATTGATTGTCAAAGACAGTGAGATGCCTCCAGTAATTGTAACTGTAAGAGACACTGCTCTGATGGATGCAGTGCAGGCAGTCTTTCCGAGCTCTTCTAATTTGTTATGTCGTTTTCATATAATCAAGAATGTGAAGGCCAAATGCAAGATGATGGTTCATCCGAAGGAGCAATATGACTTGGTGATGGATGCATGGCACAATGTTATGAATTCTCCTAACGAGGGTGAGTATACGCATCGTTTGGCATTATTTGACAAAGTTTGCTCAGATTTTCCAAATTTTGGTGATTATGTGAAAAATACGTGGCTTACTCCTCATAAGGAAAAATTTGTCACGGCATGGATAGATCGAGTGATGCATTTGGGTAACACAACACTTAACAGGTATGCTTTAATTATGTGGGTTAAACTGCTTCTACTATTATTATGTTAAATATTAATTTAATTATGATTATGCTAATTATTATTATGTGCCAATATGCTACTTAGTATGCTAAGTTGCTCACTATTAATATGATTATAGATATCAAATGGTAACTCTTATGTGTTACTGTACAGATCGGAAACAGCACATTGGAGGTTGGAGAACTTGCTTGAAGATAGTGCGGGGGACATTTGTAGTTGTTGGGATGCTATAAATAACATGATTAAATTGCAACACAAGGAGATTAAAGTGTCATTTGAGAAAAGCATAAATACAGTGGAATACAATACTCCATTGTACAAAATGTTGGTGGGATTTGTATCAAGGAGTGCATTGAGTTATATATCTGATCAATATGACCGAATTAAGACCATTGGCACTGACAGTTCTATATGTGGTTGCACAATTAGAACTACACATGGTCTACCTTGTGCATGTGAACTTGCTAGGTACAATATACCCTTGCAGGTAGTTCAAGATCATGGCACTAGGTTCAATTCCAGTTTCCAAGAAATGAATGAAGAGGGGTCTGAAGTATCATTGCAATCAGTACCATTGCAGGCAATTCATATTCATTGGAGGAGGTTAAACTTCAGTGTCCAAGAAATGAGCGAAGAGGGGTCTGAGGTATCACTACAACGTGAAATTGATGCTTTGCACAAGCAATTTCAGGAACTTGATTATGCTGGAAAAGTTACTTTAAAGGCCAAATTGCGTGAACTAGCCTTGCCTGATATAACTTTAATGTGTTCAGCTCTGGAAAGGGTAAGAACAAATGATGCTCCACAGGATTTAGGATGGAAAAGAGATAAATCAGTTGAATGTGATCCTTTGTATTGGGAGCATATAGATTCACCGCATTCTGACCATTATTGCATCACTCACCCTTCATCTGAGAAACCAGTCCATGAGTCTAATAGCATGGAAGTTTTACCATCAATGGACCAAATTCAGGTTGAAGTTCATCCATTTAATGAAGGCATTGTAGATGTGAAAGCAGAAGAGAACTGTGGTTAGTTCTATCAAGATATAATGTGGCCCTGGTTTGTTCATCCTCTCATGGAAGCATGGCTTTTTCCTTCTTAGAGGTCAACCGTTGTTATATCAGTGAAGTCACCTATTAATAACTATTAGGTTTGTGCATAAATGTTAAGTTGTAGAATTGTACTGTGTATTTTAGTTTAAATCAGATCTTTAATTTATATGCACTGTTTGGATGAGGAATTTTAAGCAAGTAATTGATGTTTTAGTGCACTTGGAATGTTGTGCAGTAAAATAATTTGTCTGGATAGGGTATTTAAAATGCATTTGAAATTCCAGTAGTTTTGTCTTTATATATTTATTAACATTAATATTAGAAATTCAATTCCACCAAAAAATTTAGAAATTGAAATTCTTACTGCTGCTCACACGTGTGCCTCCCTTTATCACTTGTTTACACTCCTTCACAATTTCTGTATCTGGGTTTAGAGCTGTGTGTGCACGCCCTTCATGCCAGGTTCATTTCTGTTGCTCTCATGTCTTTTTTTATTTGTTGATTTGTGTTCAAATTTGATTTCATTGATTTGCATGTCTGTTTTTCCTGATATCTATATGTTTCTATTCATTTGTTGCTTCAATTTTCATTTCCCTTTTGGTTGGTATCTATATGTTTATCCATCCATCTGTCTATCTAGCTATATAAGAGTGCTTGCATTTTTTTCCTACACGATTGCACACCTATATCTTTTGCCTGAAGAACTACACCTCTACAAGTTGCTTCATACTTGATTGCACTTTTATATGGGTACAATGTTGCTTAATAGAACTAAATAAAGTGGAACTGTTATCATTTATTTGAAGCTGACTCTTTACTTGTTTGATCCTTCACTCAGTAGGAAAGGGTTGGGTTTGTTAGGTTTTAATAGTTTCTCTTATATGATTATGTAATGGTTGCGAACCTTATGAGGCTTAGTTTTATTTTTACTCAAATTGGGGTGAAGCAGGTACGGGTGGGCAAAAAATCCAATCCACTTTTTCTCTGATCTAATCCATTTAATATCAATTTTTTTTAAAAATCCAATCCATTTAAAATCCATTTTATTGGATTTGGATTTCAATTTGATCTACATTTTATATATTTTATAGATTGGATATCCATTCTCCAAATCTAGATTTTCAAAATGGATAATCCAAAATCTCCTATCCAAATTTTCAATTTATGTTTTTGGTTAGGTTACACTAAAGGTCGAGACGGACTAGTCCAAATTTAGTCGTATTTCACTGAGTTGACGTGATCCTATACGAAATTTGGCCGAATTTAGTCAAGTCGGTCCTAATCGAAATTTGGTCCAACCGGTCCTGGACAAAATTTGGAAGTATTCGGTCGAGTTGACCTCATCCTAAATTTGTTGCATTTGGCTGACTCGACCTAGACAAAATTTGACCGTAATCAGTCGAGACGACTGCGACCAAAATTTGGTTATATTCAGCCTAGTAGGCTCTGGTTAAAATTCGGTCGAATTCAATCGAGTTGGCTCTGATTGAGTTTTGGTCGAGTCTGCCTTGGCACAAATTTGGCCGTATTTGGCTGAGACGGCCTAGGATGAAATTTGGCCGTATTCAAATGAGTCAGTCACGATTGAAATTTGGCCGTATTCAACTGTGTCATCCACGACCGAAATTCGTCCGACTTCACTTGAGTCGACTCCGGTCAAAATTCGGTCGTGTTGGCCTCGACCGAAATTTGGCAGAGTTGGTCCTGGCCCGAACTTTGTCGTATTCGGCAGAGTCGATCGTGACTGAAATTTGATCGTATTCAGACGAGTCAGTCTTGACCTAAATTTGGTCGAATTCAGTCGAGTTGGTCATGACCAAAATTTGGTCGAGTCGGTTCTAGCCCAAATTTAGCCGTACGAAATTTGATTATATTCAGCTGAGTCGGCCGTGATCGAAAATTGGCCATATTCAGCCGAGTCGGTTTCGACCAACGAATTTAGCGGAGTCAACCCTGACCGAGATTTCACTGATCAGGCCCTGGCCCAAGTGTGGCCATATTTGGCTAAGTCGGCTCTGGCCAAAATTTGATTGTAGTAGACAAAATTGGCCCTAGGCGAAATTCGGCCGAATCTAGTCAAGTCGATCTCGACTGAAATTTCTCCAAGTCGGTCCTTGCCCAAATTTGGTCACGTCGTCCTCGACCGAAATTCGTTAAAATTTGGCCGAGTCGATCCTAGCTAAGATTCGGCCGAGTCGATCCTAGCTAAGATTCGGCCGATTCGACCGATTCGACCCTAGCCAAAATTTGGCCGAATTCGACCAAGTCGAGCTCGACCAAAATTCGATCGGCCTCGACCGAAAGTCAGTCGAGTCTGTCTTATGTTGAAATTTTGCTTTGTTGGCCCCGACAAAAAATCTACCAAATTCTATGGTGTTGGTCTTATGGACAAAAGTTTTAGAAAATTCAATTTAAATTTATTTTATGAAAAATGGATTTTGGATTTTGAACTTGATACAAATATTTGGATATGGATTTAAACTTGATCCAAATATTTGGATCGAAAATCTAATCCAATTATTTGGATCCAAAATGTATGTGGATTGGATCATTAAAAATCCAATCCATGATCACTCCTAGAAGCAGGTATATAAATGTGCAGTTTTGACCCTGGTTAGACAAAAACTTAAATAGAAAGATGTGGTTATGATTGAGTAATACAAGGTCCTATCCTGAGAGATGGTTGAGAAATGGTGTGATGGAGGGACTTCCTGTTGGGACAATGACAGCGGAGCCAGTGGTGGTTACAATGTGCTTTCATTCTCTTCAAGAATTATTCATACAAAGATAATGCAAAAGAGTAATTATGGTTTAGTGGATGTATGTGTATATTTCTCTCTAATTGGTAACATGTTAGTATTATACTTATTCATTTGACTTATTGAACACCTTATGAAAAAAAAAATGAGGAGGAATTGAGGGGCAATTGAACGATAATCCCTTTAATCATTTTCATAGCAATTTCAACTAGTTAGCATTTGACTGATTGAACACCTTTAGAATAAAAAATAGGAATTGAGGGCAATAGAACAATAAACCCTTTAATCATATTCATAGCTTTTTGCAACCCTAGCATTGTTTTACATTTAGCACAACTCTGAAAGTGGATGAAATAGGTTGGAACTAGAAATGGAGAGATGTAAAACCTGCCACTAAAATAAATGAACAACTTTTATGAATGCTCATATTATTTGGAAGAACTTTAATTAAATGATATAAACAATTACATCCTAAGAGGTTAGAATGAGATAAATTAAGATATTAAAATATGATCTTAATCAAAGGATAAAGAGAGTAAAATATGATATTAATGAGAATATTAGTGTATGAGATAAATGAGACAGAAAAAGATAAAGATATTAAAATGTAAGAAAATTATTAGAATATGAGATGCCCAATATGATAAGTCATGAGAACCAATAAATAACCCTATGATCCTATACACCTTATTAAATTATTACCTTCAACCTAAAATATAGTTTGGGATTGAAGTAAAATTCATACATAGTTAATGATTTTGTGGAACAATATATATATATACATATATATATATATATATGTATATATATATATATGTATATATATATAGATATAATGTTATTAAAACTGGTTATGGCGGAAACTGGTGACGGTTTTTCAGCCTGCCGCCATACGAATGCGGTGGCGATGCAAGTTTCTTATGATGGCCCATGGCGACCGCTTTTTTCACAACGGGTGGCGGGTGCGGAACGGCTATGGTGAAAAAGGCGACAGAGTGAAGAAGTAGGGGCAGCGACATGCTGAGAAACCCTACTTGCTTGTGAGATGCAACTGAGCATAACGTAACCCTAATTGTAGGGCTGAATACGTTCTTTTCCCTGTCTATTAAGGGAGTTAAAAGCCCAACTAATGTTTAATTAAAAATTGGGCTAGGCCCAATAAACATTTATTTTAACCTAATACCCCACTAACCCTTCCCAAGTTTGTCTTCTTTTTCTTGAACTGGCCTTGTTGCTTGGTGTTGGTCGCCACCACTCATCGTCGGTAGCCACTGTCCATCACTGGTCGCTGTTGATCTCCACCGCTCATCGGTAGTTGTCGCCTTTCACATTCTTCTAGACAAAATATAAATTCTTTTAATTATCTATATCCATATATTATATCTCTTTTAATTCTAATATTTCCGCCATAACCTGTTATTGTTTCCACCATAACTTTATAAAAGATTTATAGGGTATCCGATGTTTTTCGTTATTCAATATTAATAACACTATATATATATATATATATTATATATATATATATATATATATATATATATATATATAATTTTATGATTGGAAGGTTTTAATGTCCATAAAAGACTTTTATGATTAATTAGCCTAATTTTTTCTTGTTTGGATATTCAACGTAATATTCTATATTTTGTGCATTGATTATTTTAATATTATTTATGATGATATCATAATTGTATGTTTTGTTAAATATACCAGGCTTAGATACATTTTAATATTAAAACATAATATCTCTTTTGACAAAAAGGAATAAATGTCTCCTTTGGTTCTCATAGAGTTAGTTTAGTGTCGGTTAAGAAGTAAACTTTAAGCCTAACTCAAGCTCAACCTCATAAAACCGACTTGTAAGGTTAGGTTTGCACTAACTTATATAATGTAAATTGGTCTTATTTCTAATCGATGTGAGACTTTCAAAATCCCACTCCTCATGCCGAGGCATATGCATCTCAAGCATGGGATTAAACATTAAGGTGTTCCGATAATAGGTGGGACAATATACCCAACAAATAACAAACTTTGCTAGGATAGATTTTAACTATTGGTTTTGATACCATGTTAAGAAGTGGACTTAAGCCTAACTCAATTTACAAAATTGACTTGTAAAGTGAGGTTTGCACCCACTTATATGCTGTAAATTGACCTTATTTCTAGTTGATGTTCGACTTCTAACCGTGCCCTTTGACAAGGGAAAAATGTGGCATAAACAAGAGTGGACAATGTGAGATTTTGAGCTGATCTATCAATAGGACGAAAAGAAAAGATAAAGTTATGAATGTTATGAAAGAATATGTGATGAGAATTTTACATATTTTGATGTTGTAATTTATGATTTATATATGATAAAATGTTGATAATGTCATGTTTTATGATTTATGTATTGATGAAATGTTTATTATGCAATATTAAGGTTGTCATACTCTAGAGTCTAATCTATCATGAAAAATAATTATACCATGCTAATTCAACATTTGAACACCATAACTATTTAAAATAGTACACAATAATTCTATGACTATATAATACCTAAGCGTAGTAGTGCATGACTAATATAGGCTCAAACTATACCGAATAGACTAGTCAAATTTTTGTCTTCAATCCTCTAATCACATTGTTTCCAAGATCTTCATCACCATCCAATACTTCCTCAACTGAAAAATGTGCGTAGTCAATGTTGGCAAAAAAACTATATGATCAAGATCAAATGCATCTAGAGTTGGACTTGTTGAACTTAGTCCAACTAGGTCAACATTTTGGAGCCTTATAAGTAACTATTTGCATTAAATTGTCCTCTCCATCAAATTTCACAACATCTACATCTTAAACACTTCATATGTAGGTTTGGAGCTTTCTGAGGTATCTAATGAACAAAGAAACATTGTCCTCTCTATTGTTGTTTACCAAAATGTTACAAATTTAATGTCTTTTTATTTGTCCACCCATAAAACATTATTGTGCAATCTGTTCTCTTTTACTCATGGATATTCTTGAAGGACTAGATAAACTTTTTGCACTGTTTGTTTGAAAAGATTCTTTCTATCATCATGATAATTGGAGATTTGTAGTTAACACCATATCTCTTAATCATCTCACATTTTTGAAAAAGCTGTATCTCTAATATCATTGTATGAAATGACAATTGTGTAGAAAAATTCAACACTTGAGCATCAACTTTTTCTTTATTTCCTTTCTTGAATCTGAAAAACTCCTTCATTCAATGTCTTTGAGCAGTAATTGCATTTAACTTTTTTTTTGTGCCTAAAACATCTACTCCATGTTTCCACATGATGATTCATCTACATTGGCATCACAAGAATTTGAACTAGTTCTGTTTCTAGATGTTTTAACTCTTTCGCAACTAACCATGAAATATAAAGAAAAAAAATTGAACGAAACCATGGCCTGAACTGAACAGAACAAAACTAAGAAATTTTTTTTATAAAAACACAATAGAAGCAAAGTGAAGAAAAAAAATAAGAACTGTTGTTGCGGCTGGAGAAGAAGTGAAATAAAGAGCAAAGGAACGAAATGAAAACTTACCTCATCGTAGAAACGAGATGCAGGCTGGAGAAGATGCAGGGCAGCAACGACCACTGTGCAGAGGATACATCGCGAAACAATGGCGATTGGAGAAGATTCAACATAGTGGCCTATCAGGTAAGATGTGAAACAGTGGTCAAACAATGTGTGGGGTGTAGAGTAGGAGATCACAAACCTCATCAAACCAGAGAGTTGTATTCAAACACGCAACAAACATAGAGATTGAACCGAGCCTTGGTTTTTTGAAATTTTGTGTTATGTAACACAAGTTGCTTTTGTGCTGAACTCGCCTCATTCACTCAAAACTTGGACTCAAAAGTCTACTCCAAGTTAAATGAGCTTGCTTTGAGTCTGATCTGAGTCCCCCAGAAAATGAGCTTGCACATGAGTGAACTCGTACCTTGTCTGATTTTACAAGTTGACTCTAGAGTTTGATAACCATGTTATAATTATTTATGTATGAAATGCTTGATGTTGTGTCCCTACTCACTGAGACCTTTCATCTCATTAGTTTAACTTGAAAATGTTTTGGATTAAACAAAGCATGAAGAAGCAGGAGTATCATGCAATTATGTCCTCCCGTGTGGAATATTTTTCTTTTAGATTTAGTTAGCACATTATAGCAACATATTATTAAGAATGACAATGTAGGTTTGGTATTTGGTTGAAATTTTATGATTATATATATATAGGACCCAGAAGCAAACATTTGAAGGCATTGTACTAATTCATTCAGGCAAAGCTATATCAACTAACAAGCACACTGTTTAAGATATGATCATGCCCAGATAGGAACAGGGTGGGTGGTATGTGGGAACAAACAATAGCAAAAGAGGATGATTCGTCCTTTCTTGTTCTAGTGTGGGTGAGGGAGATACAGAGAAGGGGAGGCAGTGTTGTTTCTACACACATGAAGATTGTCTTATTTTTAGAGAGTAAAGTGAGTATTTGGTGAGTTTAGAATTTTTAAATCTTTGGGGGGAGTCCACTTAGATTAGTTTGATTATGCAAGTGCATATGAAAATAGAGAATCACAAGTTAGACTTACAACACATATTTAGTGAAAAACGAAAACGTTGAATTAGAAAGACATTATTACTATATCTCTTTATATGATTGAAAGGGATATTTGGTGTGAAATTTCGTCAATTCTAAAAATATTCATTCAGGGCTATATTATTCAATGATGGCTTTTCCATCCTGAGTTATGTTGCTCGTTGCAAACAGATTATGATACAAATATGTTGTCCCATGAAATGCTGTAGTACCATATACAATAAGTTTATTTGTTGCGTTTGTTTCTTCACAGGACTGTTTTATTAGTGTATAATTAACAGATAATTTGGTTATCCTTTTGTAGGACAAAGCAGATGATGTTGACTGGATTTTTTACTTTGAAACAGATGTTCAATGACATGTTACTTTGAGTGGTTGAAGGATTGTTATAACACTTGTTGATCTGGAAAATAATGAACTTTACCTCAAGGGATTTTAGTTCGGTTTGTTAAATAATATGCATGAATAGTTTTAAATTTCCTCTTACCTGAATTTTCTTCCTATAAATTATAAAAAGATGTCGTCAATGTTAAAGAAGCATTGTTGTCCTTTCTTTTACTGGAGAGATGAAGTAGTAAGAAAAATACAGAATTGTTTTATTTATAATAATTAAATAAATCACTTTCTAATAATTTCAATTTGTAATAATCAATTTTTTTAAGAAAGAGTATAAAAATATATCAATTATTATAGAGAATTTACAATATTCACCCACCCTTGGTAATTGAATATCAATTATTTCCATGTATAAGATTCTAAAATTTGTCGGAACTCCTTAGTGCCGATGTCTATTACCTGAAATATTGTAGGGACATGAATTATAATCATTAGGCTTTTGTTAAAATTATCTATGATGAAATTCATCGATTTCAATGTTGATTACTAATTTGTTATCATAGTATAATTACATTCGGTTTTCAACCTTTATTTTAAGGTTATAAAGTATGTTATTCATCTAAAATCTTTTTCACAGATCGCGTAAGAACTCAAAATTTAACGTCTACACTAGAATGACGTACTTTATTATGTTTCTTTTTTTCTATTAGTAGGTTTTTTCCAAGAGATACGAGTATCATAATGTGGATTTTTTTATCAACAATTTAACTTGCATTATGAAATCTATGGTCTTTTTATTGGACTTGATTTCAAGTATTAAGGAATTTTGTTAATTGCACATTAAGATGAGGTGTTTGAATAATAATAATTCGATTTATATTCATCTTTGTTACAGACAATAAAGTTTTTCAATTTCATAAGTTTGAGTATGCTCTTTTGCAACCAAGTTAGTTTTATACTTATCTAATGTCTCATTTCTTTTAAGTTTTACATTCTTTTCTACCTTTTTTTTTTTATCTTTTAGTTTGTCGACAATCTTCCCCGTTAAGTTTCTTTTTGATGCATTCATCTCTTTTCTTATCAAAGTTTGAGTCCAATCTTCATTTGTTATGACTTCTAGAATTAAGGTAGGAATTTATATGAAATTAATGTAGTAATAAAACTTCAATGTATGTTGAGAGATTATCGATGTTGATATATTGAAAAATAAAATATTTAACTTACGCTCCTTTTTCCTTTCTCGACACAATTGATAAATTTTCAAATAACACTTACCTCCTATTTGTAGTGACTTCATTGACCATATAGATAGATGTTGTAATACGAAAAAAAGAGTTCCTCAACTTTAAATATTTTAATAAGATTGAAAAAAAAAAGATTATGTTTAATGAAATATGACATTTATAGTGATATAAACATGAAAACTTTTAGAATGATACCATTCGTTTTTTTTATCAGGAGGATAATCAATAAATAGACCTTTAAAAGCTTTAGGATCTAATTACTGTGATTAGGATTATAATAATTAACAAAAATAAAATATCCAAATATTTGACAAGGTGAACTTGAGACTTGGAAAATAAAAGAAACAAAAGGCAATAAATTGATGTTATTTAAGAAACAAGAAGTGTGCATTTGAAAGGAAACATCTTAATAAGGAAGGTTATACCTACCTCTAAAAAATTGTGATTATTTTTATAGAATGAATTAATCAGTAAATGATATTTTACATTTATATGAAATTGCCAATATTTATGTTTTTAAAATCATAAGTTACTTTAGATAAACTATTTATAAAAAAAAGTCAAAATTAGTGATTTAATATTTTTGCATGTATTATTTAATTTTAGAATTATTAAATATTTTAAAAAAAATTTAATGTTTATATTTTGCAATTCAATTGAATTTTTTTAAAACAATAATACTTTAACTCACTTTTTTTGACCTATTTTTAACTCACCACTTTAATCATCATTAGATCATCACATCAAATTACTTGAAAGAATCAAACTAAATGATCTAATGGTGGTTAAAGGAGTGGATTTAAAGTGGGTCAAAAAATGTGGGTTAAACTATCTTATCTTTTTTTAAATGTTTCCAAAATGAAATTTTGTATCCAGTAGAATTTTTTTATGTTAAATCTATTTTAAGAATTTAAATTTAAGTTTTTTGTCATCAAATAAAGCATATAAGAAAATGAAGAATTCAATTGAAAAATGTGAAATTTCAGGTATAAAAATTGTTAATTGAATTTAAAGTCTGTGTTATTTAATTATACTGCAATACTGAGTCACGTTGAATGTATTTACTATTTTGGGTCATTGTTTATAACCAATTACTTCGATCGATTTCATTTGTCCTTAGGCAAACATTTAAACATAGTGAAAAATCTATGCTATGAAATGTAGTTCTTAAGTTTTATGTAGGGATAAAAAAGCCAATTTAATATTTTTGAAAAAAAATAGGGATAAAAAAGTAATTAAATCTAAATTCAAATAAAATAAATTTCTTAGGTTTAATTATTACATTTGAAAATATTGTCAATATAAGATGGTGATGAAATTTTGATCTCTAAAATAGACGATATCTTATATATATAATAATTAGCGTTAAGAATATTATCCAAATAAACTATTCAGTACCTTTCACGTTTCTTTTTGTTTCATTAGCAACAACTTCTAACTCGCCAAAAATAAAACAATGGTGGAATAATATCTATGCACCAGAAAACACAGAGAAGAGCTTTCCACTGTTCAATGTCCGAATGGAATTCATTCTTCCACAGTTGTCGTGTCGACTACAACAAAACGTGCGTCACGAATCCAATATAATAATAATATTAATATAATTTAATAAAATAATGATATAAATAGAAATCAAAAGTCACGACGCGATGATCGAGGAAGCATTAGTATGGTGTAACTGCTGCAAAGTTAGTTTCCTTCAATCTCCGTCGGTCTCACTATCTCCATTTCGCTATCGCAATCATCTTCACCGTCTTCTTCGGAATGCGCCATTTTCATCTTACATAGTCGCTCACAGGTTCCTTCCTTGATACTGTTTCGTTCTTCCGCATCGCACTTTCGAACTCTAAATTTCTCTTTCTGATGCTACCGTCGATCTAGGTTGTGGAAATTTCGAGAAGCTTTTTACTAAATGTCACGTGATATACTTTGAATCAAGAGAGAGAGAGAAGTAACTAACTTGTTATTGTATGTTCAGTCGCCAATCGGAGTTTGGATTGTGGAATTTTTAGTATCTTGTTACTCAAACCTTTGAATTGAGAGAGAGAGAACTAACTAACTTGTTCTTGTATGATCAGTCGCCAATCGGAGTTTGGATTGTGGAATTTTTAGTATCTTATTTGAATCGAGAGAGAGAGAGAGGGAGAGAGATAGAGAGAAAACTAACTCGCTTGTTCTTGCTGATGCATTTACTTGTACCTGATTATTGATATTTCTGAATTTCGTTGAGTGTGAGTGAAAGTGTTTTCGTGATTATTTAGTAATTTTGATTAAATTGGACAAAGATTGAGTTGAACACTTGAGTAGTTGTGTTGTGACTAGTGCTTTTTTGGTGAGCAGAAGAAAGCGGTTTTGTGAGAAGCTTGTGCCCAAAATGGCTAATTATGAAGGACAGGCAGTTACTAGTGGCAGCGATGTTAGATCAGGGAGTATGATTTTTGTTCCTATTTTGGAAGATGGAGTGTTCCGGTTTGATTGTTCTGTGAATGATCGAGATGCAGCGTATCCCAGTATTTCTTTTGCGAATAGCAGGGATAGAGACACACCTATCTCTACTCAGAAGGTTCCTTTGTATATCCCTACGTTTGAGTGTCTTCTAGAGCAGCAGGTTGTCAAACTTGAGGTCAGTTACTTTATTTGCTCCTTGTATCCACCGATCTTTTCGTTGTAATCTTAAAAATATTGGTTATCTTTTAAATTTGAGAGTTCTAGTTTGCTGGCTTTGTTTGCTGCTGTCTTTTCCCTGGAATTCATAAATTGATTGAATTTGTTTCTGAATCAGCTGCCCGTAGGTTCCTCCCTTTATGGAACTGGAGAAGCTAGTGGAGACCTAGAGAGGACTGGCAAAAGAGTAACTCAATCTTATGGAATTTTTCTTTATAAAAAAAGATTTAGTTATTATTTGCATACTGATCAGTTATGTTTCCTTTGCAGGTTTTCACATGGAACACAGATGCATGGGGTTATGGACCTGGAACTACATCCTTGTATCAATCCCATCCATGGGTGTTAGCTGTTCTTCCCAATGGAGAGGCACTTGGAATTCTTGCTGACACTACAAGGCGCTGTGAGGTACTGTAATATGTGGCCTTCTGTAATTTATAACCTTCAACACAAGTCTGTGTTCTTATTGCAATAATCTGTTTAATGGTCATCTGGTTGCTCATAAGCAGATTGATCTGAGAAGAGAATCAACGATACAGTTAGTTGCTTCATCCTCATATCCTGTCATTACGTTCGGCCCATTTTCTTCACCCACTGAAGTGTTGATATCCCTATCAAAAGCAATTGGTAATTTCTACTAAAAAATGCAGTGATAATTAGGTAACTGTGCGGCAATTATGCCTCTCCATCCTTTGTCGAGGGACTCTACATAAGAAGATTTTGTGCAATTTTTTGAAAAACTAAAGTCTTTCATCATTTTTGGAGAGTATTCCATAGCTATAGAAGAACACATGAATAGGCTGATGAAATTTATACCTAAAATATAAGAAGATTATCAATTTGTAATCTTCAAATTGAGAAAGCATGTAATATTTGTTTAGTATAGTCTTCCTTTAGGTCTGCGTAAGGGATACCTATACTTTACGTATTAAGTTCATGAAGAACTTTTTTGAAATTAAATTTTTTTGCATGTATTAGGATGTGATCAGTATAATGTACAACACTTTCCAGCTTCAACACTTTCCAACTTCAACACTTTATAAGTGTTGTACATTATACTGGTCACATCCTAATACATGCACAATATATATATATATATATATATATATATATATATATATATATTTTATAGAGATATTTAATCCTAAAGTAATAATTACAAAGGGATCCTTAGAATCTTCTAATTACTTCTCATAGTACATTTAATATCCTACTAATATATATTTACATTTCTTTGTCAGGAACTGTATTTATGCCCCCAAAGTGGTCATTAGGCTATCATCAATGCCGTTGGAGTTATTTATCTGACCAGAGAGTTCTGGAGGTACTTCCTTTCTTCTTGCACTCATATATGTAGAAAGCTGTAGAACCTGAATATGACATGTGTTCCATGTTCTGACTGTTTTTCCAGTAGTCTTTTTTCGTGAACTATCCTTCTGGTTAAAAATAAAAGAAATCATTAGTTCTAGTTGGTGTATCTGTATTTCAATATGTAAAAGATATCTAGCATTTCTGTATGGGATGATACATGCTTATATGGCAGGGTTTGAAGGCATACCGATAAAATTCAATAGATATGGTAATCCAGAATCCCTGGGGTTCTTAGGTGTGTAAAAACTGTTTAAACTATTTGTTTGAAATTGAATAAGAAAATCCATAGTCATTAAATGTAGAAATCACATCATCCAGGCAATCTTTAATAGCTTTCAGCTCTCATGCTAAACATGATTTTCCAAATTTTTCATGGATAACAGATAAATAATAAATTCGGGTTTGTAGACATTCAAAATAGCTAGGAATGCATTGCTATGAACATAGTTTTGTAGATTCTAACTTTAGTTTCTCAGAAGCATGTTTTGCCTTGGTAGTAATTTTAATTAAAATTTGCAGGTTGCAAAAACATTCCGGAAAAAGTGTATACCTTGTGATGTGATATGGATGGATATTGATTACATGGATGGTTTTCGTTGTTTCACCTTTGACAAGGTAAGTTTTGTACTCCTAGAAAAAGGACCAATAATCAGTTTACAGTTATAGTTACGTTTCTAGATCTTTCTAATTATGAACATGAATTGATTTGGTGATTAGGAAGTGCAACATATGTCGCAAAGGGATGTATTTGCATTATTTGTTATATAAATTTGTTTTATTGGCTTGTATTTGTTGGTAATTTGAAAAATGCGTAGTTTACTTTTGGGTTGTTCATTTTAATGTATGTGATAATATTGTTTCTTAGAAAGTATGTGATATTTTTCAGGAGCGTTTCCGAGATCCTACATCTTTAGTGAGAGATCTCCATTATAGTGGTTTTAAAGCTATTTGGATGCTTGATCCTGGAATCAAGCAGGAGGATGGTTATTTTGTATATGATAGTGGTTCTAAAAATGATGTTTGGGTCCAAAAGGCAGATGGAACTCCTTATGTTGGTAACGTCTTTCTTTTTGAGATGAATATTCCGGTACTTCTGTGGTGCCTGTTCATGATCTTACAAAACAGACCTGCAATGTTTTTTTACATCAATTATGACTGTTCATCCCTTCTTTTATTCTTTCTGTGATGCATTATCCCATATATACATTCTCAGGGGAGGTGTGGCCTGGACCATGTGTCTTCCCTGACTATACACAGTCAAAAGTTCGTGCATGGTGGGCAAATTTAGTTAAAGATTTCATTTCCAATGGTGTTGATGGTATATGGAATGATATGAATGAACCTGCTGTCTTTAAGGTAATTATGATCATGCTGGTTTCTTTTCTTTGAATAATATGACACAATATTTGACCCAAATCTTATTATTGTGGCTCTTGATGTGTTCCATTTCCATCTTCCTTACCCATTTCTTTTCTAGGTTGTTACAAAAACAATGCCCGAGAGCAATGTTCATAGAGGAGATGGTGAACTGGGGGGTTGTCAGAATCATTCATTCTATCATAATGTAATATACCTTTTCCCTTTATTAAGATTTTGAAGCCACATGTTTTTCAATCATAAACTTGTCAAAGCACTTTGATTCTATTATTTGGCACTGCCTGCATCTTGACTCTAATGTTAGTTTATAACTTAGATTTGTTAAGTGTTTTTATGTCTTACTTTATAGGTATGACGTGTTGTTAATTATTATAGTTGTTCTCTGTAGGTGTATGGTCTACTGATGGCAAGATCAACTTATGAAGGCATGAAACTAGCCAATGAAAATAAGCGGCCTTTTGTTCTTACCAGAGCTGGATTTCTTGGCAGCCAAAGGTATGCTTCAACATGGACCGGAGATAATCTTTCTACCTGGGAGCATCTTCATATGAGTATCTCAATGGTACTTCAGCTGGTGAGATTCTCAGCAGCATGGATGCTACTTCACTTGAGCAACATTGTCATTTGATGTTGTCTTAGTGCCATTAACTTCTGCAGTTTCTTGCAAAGCTTAGAATACATGTTTTTACTCAACCTTACAAAATTAGTTTGTGAGGTTAGAACTTCTCAAACACTGTAAGGACTAACTTGGTCATATTGCTAGTCTATATGAGATGAGATCTCAACAAGAAACATTTCTGGACACATTGTATGTCATCTAGCTGGATATTAGTCGTTACAACCATTATCCAATAGTTGCTAGCTTAAGTTTTGAAAACTTTAGTCACCCATATGACGCTTTTAATTGGTGCTACAAGACAGTACCTTCTTAAGACAAGGAATCTGACAGCAAGTGGCAGTCATTTTCTAAAAGGTTATTTTAGATATTGTCATATAGACAGTATGTTCCAAGTTTTTGTCAAGTTCTGATATGCTTTATTCTCGTAAGATTTATGAGCATACCATTTTTCTAAATTTTTTTCTTGAAAACTGTCTGCAGTTTGAATGAGATCCTATTCTTATATAGTGTTATGGGTCTTTGTTTTTATATAGTGTTTAACTTTGTCTATTCTATCTAATGTGAGACTTTGACTCACACTTGAACTATTTTCAACAAATATTTCTGATTTATTCTGTGAAATCATTTTCAAGATTTTTAATATACGAGTACCACATAATTAAAAAAAGCATTGTGACAACAAATGTAGATAGAAACAACTCACACTCACTATTTATATATGCATTTAGAAAATATTTAATAATGATTTCCAATTTTAATATGGTGTTTAAGAAAGTTATAATATATTTATTTTATTTTGTGAATTATATATATATATATATATATATATATATATATACATACATACATACGTGTGTGTGTGTGTGTGTATCATACTATGTAATCAATACTATTAAATGCATCGAGATGAAATGTAGGACCATTTATGTGTCTTCACCTATTAGTTTAAGCTTTTGGAATTACTTGTTCATGACATGCTATTAGACTTGCCTATAACCAAGTGGTATAGAGTTCAATCCTTGCTGCCTCCATTCTTGTAATAAAAAGTTGGATCTTTACAATGATAGGACAACTTGAGAGGTTTCATGCTTAAAATCATGGATGTGTGTTAGAGATACAATGTAAAATCATTCATTCATCTTCACGTAATAGTTTAAGCTCATGTGATTGTTTGTTAATTTGAATATATGTTATGTTTCCCTTCATAGTTTGCTTCCTTCTGTTCAGGGACTTAGTGGTCAGCCACTTTCAGGTCCTGATATTGGTGGATTTGCTGGAAATGCAACACCTAAGCTTTTTGGAAGGTGGATGGGTGTAGGTTCCATGTTTCCCTTTTGCCGAGGTCATTCTGAAGCTGCCACAGGTGACCACGAACCCTGGTCCTTTGGGGAAGAGGTTAGGTCATCTTTGTCTGTATAAAATCACTATCCTCTATCAGTTTTCATCTTATGTGTACATTTATCTAAATTGTATGCTGAAATATTTTATTATTACATATCACATGGAGTAACTTGAAAACGATCAAACTATATGAGAGAATAGATTATACTGACTTCATATTTTGAGAAAATCAAGTACATATTTTCTTTAAGATAAAAACTCTTTTTTTGAGTAAGTTACCTCTATTTCAAGAAAGTGTTTTAATTGTGGGTCTACCAAAGCAAGCATGGGGACACTGCGTGAGTACATACAAAGTTTTCTTTAACTTGGACACTTCATTCATGTCTTCAATAGACCTAAGCCCTAGAGAAATCTCCATGTATAATTCTTCCTTTAGATGTCGATGCAAGAATTTTTTTTTTTTACATTAAATGATTTGGCCTACTCGTACCCTTCGACACACATCTTCTTTCTCCACAAGTGGGTTTCATGTGCCATGCGTTTCTGGCACGTGATGGCATGTCCGACTGCTGTTCCTGCTGCCACAAGTTTCTCCAGAGTTGCCATGAGGTTTCAGTTTAAGACCTGCCACCGTTTTGAACACTCATTAGCATGTATTCTTTTCTAGAGCATTACAATTGTATTCTGCTACTTAATCAGGATTTTATTCCTTTAATGGTAATTTGTTATTAATATTTGCTTTTGACTATATTTTGTGTGACTAGATATTTCTTTATTAGAAGCAACATTATTTATTTTTTATGCAATCCTTTATGTGACAAACAAGAGGATGGGACAATATGCAGCCCGTATAATTGTCACATAATGAAATGGTGCTTTGAGCATCTCTAACTTTAGCTCTAACTTTTAGTGTGAAGAAGTGTGCCGATTGGCACTGAAGAGGCGATACCGTCTGATCCCTCTTATCTACACTCTTTTCTATTTTGCTCACACAAGAGGCATTCCAGTGGTAACCCCTACTTTCTTTGCCGGTGGGTTCATGTCTTTGGTTCATGATATACGAGCTTACTTTGTACATATCATGATTTTTTACATATTTGTGTACTGATTTTGCTTTTGCAGATCCAAAAGATCCTAGCCTGAGGAAACTTGAAAATTCGTTTTTGCTTGGTCCAGTCTTAGTGTATGCAAGGTTGGTACTTCCTTACTTTATCAGTAATGTAGATAACACTACTATATTTTGTAGATATAACTGTACAGGAAATATGCTGGCTTTTCTGATTTTTTTTTTTCATGCTGACCGTATAATTGGTATTGCCTTTAGTCATCAAGAAAGTGAATGATTAAAAAAAGTAAATTTTTAAGTTAGATTTCATCATGGTAAATCCCTATATCTTTTTTTTTTTTAAACTCATGCTAGGCATCACTATAATCTTTGACATTTCAGTTAGGCTGACACCCCAAATACATCTATTGTCATCACATGAAAATATCATTAAAAACAAATTTTTAGTAAGCAGAAAACATAAAATTTATTAACCATATGAATATTTGAAAGGTACTATTTTTGTACAAGAGAAACAAACATAAATGATTGTATTCGCTACTGCTATATGCTCTGTTTGATTTTATTTGTTCATCTCTTTGAATTTCAGTTGATTCCTCTTCCCACCTTTATCTGATCCAGTCCACTTTTTCTTTGTTATAAATGTAATATTAAAAATGTGCAATGTTTCGTTCCTTCATTAACAAACCACGTTTCTAATTATTGGGGTCTTAGGACCTATGCTCCTTTTCAGGGTCGCCTCATGTTTAATTAAACTTGAAGTTTTCCATAAAGCTTTATAACAAGTTACTATGCAATTTTTTGCTGCTTTAACATGTTATTTGTATATTGATCAGCACCTTACAAAGACAGGGGTTGGATAAAATGGAGATTAATTTGCCTAAGGGAATATGGTTGAGTTTTGATTTCAATGATGCACATCCGGTAAATGATTTTCCTGCTCTTTTGGTTTGCATTTTATTTTAATATTATTTTTATTTATTTTTGTACAAAAATTTATTTTATTTCATGTTTTTGTTTTGTCTTGAAATGTCAGGATTTGCCAGCTTTATACTTAAAAGGTGGCTCAATTATTCCTGTGGGCCTCCCTCTTCAGCATGTTGGAGAAGCTAATCCCTCAGATGACTTGACCCTTCTTGTGGCTTTAGATGAACATGGTGAGTCAATGCATTCAAACTTCCCTTGGCATGCTTGTTGAGATCTGCATTCTTCAGATTAGTGTCTTGCTCTCAAATGCCATATGAATATGATAATTTGCAGAGTGTTGTAAGGAATTTCAGATTAAGCTTGTTAAAATAGTTTATGATTCCAATAAGTTCTTAGCTTCTTTCGAGGTGCAACTCATCTAAACAAGCAATTTATGACATAAGCCCTTACAAGACAAGAACTTGTTTAACAAGTGTTTAATGTTTTTACCCAAATGAACCCTTAATCATTGACAGGCAAAGCTGATGGTGTTCTGTTTGAGGATGATGGTGATGGATACGAATTCACAAAAGGGAATTATTTATTAACACACTATGTGGCTGAACTTAAATCATCGGTAGTTACTGTGAGTATACACAAAACTGAAGGATCATGGGAAAGACCCAAACGCCGCCTTCATATTCAGTTATTGCTGGGTGGAGGTGCAATGGTATGTATTTTTCTGAGATGAAACTATGAAGAATTTGAAACCTGTTTCAGAAAGAAACTGTGAAAACTGTGTTTGAGTGTGTATCTTTTATTACCTAGTACTTTGGTTTGAATATTTTTGAAATTGTGTTATAAACAGCTTGATACATGGGGAAGTGATGGAGAAGTTCTGCAACTAATGTTGCCTTCAGAAGATGAGGTGTTGAAGCTAGTATCTACTAGTGAGAAGCAATACAAGGACCGTTTGGGTATGTGCTTGTTAAAATATCCTCGGTTGATTTATGATTTTCAATTTCAGTATATAGGTTAGGTTAGTTTTCATTTTCAGTTTGGTTCTTTATCTTTTATTCTTTTTCTCTTAAAAGTTCTATTCCGTTCTTTTTCTCTTAGAAGTTCTATTCCGTTCTTTTTCTCTTAAAAGTTCTATTTGACTCTTTTCTGTCAGTTCTTATAACATCTCAGGTTGACTTTTTTGACGTTTTAAAACCACCGATAGTTATTTCACAGGAAAAAACAATTTTTTGGCAGTGTTTAAACCAACAAAAAATGTCAACCTCAATTTTTTTATATGTAGACGTGTCAGAAAGAACTGAACTGAATCATTTTAAAAGATAGAAGATTAAAATTGAACATTACAAAAGATGAAAGACCAAACTGAATATTAAAATAAGATAATATTAAATTGAACATTACAAGTAGAATTTAGCCTAGTTTATATAATATGTATGCTTGTGTTGTACAAGTTCTTATTTTCTTGACCATTATTTTCTCTGCAGCACATATAACATTTTATTCTTCAGTGTACTCCTTTTAAGATCTAATATGTATTTTGTTTTAAGATATTTCTTGGTTTAGATGTTCTCCTTACTATTTCTGTGGTGTAGTTTGCATGTATTTATATCTGCTTTATGGTTACTTTTCCCTTTGTTGATAATTGTCTCAATTTAGTCTTTTGTATGGACTTTTAGTTCTTCCACCCCGTCCGTGAATAGAGTTGAGGCTGATCAATTGTTTATCCTAGAAATTATGTTGTATTTTACTTTTGTCGAGCATGCATTCAAGGGTCCCATAACTGCCAATTCTATATCAAGTTTGCTACATTCTGCTATTTTTTACTTGGCAGAAAATGCAACTGCAATTCCTGATGTAGAAGAAGTTTCTGGACCCAAGGGAACAGAGCTTTTAAAAACTCCCATTGAACTGAAAAATGGGGAGTGGGATCTTAAAGTTGTTCCCTGGATAGGGGGTAGAATCATCTCCATGACACACATTCCTTCAGGTACTTTGATCATGATTTTCAATATATTTATTTTGCTTTTTTAATGATTGGGAATGTACAAGTAGCTTGTATTTTCTCCATGGCACTCTGATGAAATAATGTATGTTGTTTATAATATGCACTATAATGTTCATGATAATAAGGAATCTGCTTTCAGGAACACAATGGCTCCATAGTAGGATTGAGATCAATGGTTATGAGGAGTACAGTGGTACGGAGTATCGTTCTGCTGGGTGTTCTGAGGAGTATTCTGTCATTGAGTAAGTTTCATAAGTATTTCCATTTCATGATTTCAACAAGGAAAGTTTATTGTCAAGGAATAATTGAAAGGCGAAGTAGATCCTTGAGTATACATTTTTAGGATGGTATTTATTCTTGTCCTACTCCCCTTTTCATTTTGATATTTAACACGTGTTTCGTGGAAATCTTTTTTTCAGTCGAGAACCTGGACTGGTGGTGTTAGAGGGTGATATTGGTGGAGGATTGGTTCTTCAACGTCATATCTATGTTCCAAAGAATGTTGCCAACATCATCCAGATAGACTCTAGTATAATAGCCCGCAGTGTTGGAGCTGGTTCTGGAGGGTTCTCAAGGTTATATCTGAAGCCTCTTCTCTTTTCTCCTTACTATAGTACCCATTGTATCTCCTTTATGATTGTATAGATACATATATTTTGGCAATTTTTACGTTTCCAAACAATTTACTCTTTCAAAAGTAGCTTTGGATATATATCTCCCAAGACATATCATTAACTCAAAAATTTCATGAACCAACTGTCCTAAAAGCTTGTGCAGCTCTTAGGCAAAGTGTGGATAATGCATAGGCATACTTGTGCTGAAATTAAACATTTATATTTGAAAAATGAGGCTAGCAAGGATTGACCTCTAGTCCACTGGATACAGATTATGATACCATGTCATGAACCTACTTTACAAAAGCTTGAGTTCTTAGGTGAAGACACGAAAAGGGTTTTATATTATATTTCTAACAGAATATGTTTCACAATTGATTAATTTTCATCAATAATCTGAACTTCACATATATTAATTTTCTTTTTGTGATATTTTTCTGGTGTTTTTCACTATATTGTGCACGAGGATTCAAGTGGAAAGTTTAGATCTTAACGACAATATCCTTCTTGTCTTTTATTTTCTCTGCTGTATTGTTTCTGTCAGTTGTCTCAGATGCTATAACTTCTACTGTGTTTCCTTGTATTTTCTGTAGGTTGGTTTGCTTACGAGTTCACCCAACGTTCATTCTTTTACATCCGTCTGAATCTTTTGTTTCATTTACTTCAATGGATGGATCGGTGCATGAAGTCTTTCCTGATAGCGGGGAGCAATTCTTTGAAGGAAACCTCATTCCTAATGGTAATATGGTCATTTCATCTAACTCGTTAATACCCATATGGAATGTGGGAACTTCTACTAGGATGAAATCATAAATAAAATAATAAAATTCAATATATTTAATTTTTTTATAATCAAATTATAAAAATGAAGAGAAACTGGCATGCTGGCTTCTGTTTTAGCCTTTAAACATGAAACCGGGTCTGAAATTTCAGCATTTCAGTTCTTGTTTGGAGATTTTAGGCTTAAATACAATTTTAGTCTTTATAACTATTCCCAATATTGGTTTTGGTCTCCAGACTTGAAACAGTTGGTTTTGAGTGCGTATAGTCATGGTGTTTTCAAAACTCCTAAGAATATGTCATGGTGTTTTCAAAACTACAAAGAATTTGTCCTGGTGTAAGGACTAAGACCAAAAACTAAATGTAGGCATTGGCAGCGGGGACCAATTCTTTGAGGTTTCGAAATTATAGGAATTCAACCAAACATTTAAAGGATTAGGGACGAAAACCAAAAACTGAAAAAATGACAGGAATGTGTTTTGAAACGGACTTCTATTATTTTTAATTAATAGTATTCCTGTTTTATTTTTATCTGTTAAAATGTAATTATAACTGGGTTTGAGTTTAAGATGTGATGTCAGCCTTCAGACTTGTTTATTTCTGAAGATGTTTATTTTATGAAAAATCACAAATTCTCTTGAACATATTGTTCCATGAACAAACCATGAACATGGACAAATTTTAAGCAATTGGTGACATGCTGTTCTTGCATGTCTCATCTTTGTCAATCTTCTGAGTATGGACATTAGGTTGGTGTGCCCTTTAAAATTTTAATTTTAATTTTGTTTCAGGTGAGTGGAAGCTCATTGATAAATGTCTTGGCTTGGCACTGGTCAATCGATTTAGTGTAACTGAGGTATTCAAGTGTCTCGTTCACTGGGATTGTGGCACTGTCAACCTGGAGCTTTGGTCTGAGAGTAGACCTGTTTCAAAGCAATCCCCTCTTCGAATTTCACATCAATACGAGGTTATAAGAATCTCGGAATAACCAGGTATCTGGAATGTTCATAATGCTGAGTAGTGCTGCTACAAAACATGAACGTAAAAACTATCTATCTGAATTTCTGTGCTCTTTCCTTCTTCCTGTTCACCTGAATGCCTGTTGTGTGGTTGGACTTTAAGCAATAAAAATGAGGAAGGAATCGTACAGGAGAAATGATGTATAACATATCTGCACTTCGAATCTCTTTAGGATCGTATACTATTTTGTCCATTGTCCAAGGAAGCGTTTTTACTTAGATTATATAAATATTCTATTTTTATAAAAGTAAAAATATTTTTTAATAATGATAATATATATAAGTGAAAATTCACTTTTTCATACTCTTATTCAAATTCAAATAATATAAAAAAACCATTTTATTTAATTAGAGAACAGAGGGAACGTCGCATGTGGCAAATTTATTGAGTTGGCCATGGGGGCCTAATATTCTGCATGTTGCCACTCCAATTCTTATTTTACACTAAAACAGCACTTGTAGCCGAACTAAAATTTCTTCATTACAGTTGGATCTATGTAGGATTAAATTAGAAACTTACATAATGACCTTCACGGAAGTGAATTGGTTTGGGAAGATGGGAAAAAATTGTACCATGTCAAAGAAATCCCTTAACATAATGACCGCCATATTTATGATGATTTTCCAGCACGGTAAAAAACATACTTCAATCTCGATTCTTTATGTCCAAGAAGGAGAAACCCAAGAGGAAGTAAAATCCATATTCACATGGAAGAAATCAAGGAATTTGTAAGAAAAATATATCATGTATCGTATAACTCCACTTGTACTTTGAAGAGTGCACGGTAGAACTACAAAAGCTCCAAATAAAAAAAAAAAAAAGGATAAAAATTATTTACAGTCACCAGAAATTTTATTTATTCTGTAACCAAAACCAATACGCCATAAAATTTCACACTCCCAGCCAAAATTTGACTCTAGTGATAACCAACCGGAGCAGCAGTCTCTCTTAACTCACGCCCTTGGTAGTGTATGTCCTGCAAAATTCATTACAAAAAATAGCATCAGTATTCAAAATTTCTTATCTCCCCTTTTTTGGCCACTAATATAAAAAGTTAATAATGTTACCGAAGCAAAGTGGTTGACATCACGGTGGTGTGCCTCGTCAGCTCTGACAACCGTGACAACATCCTTTAAAGTGGAGTGTGGTGGGAGCTGCCAGTAGTCGATGGCAATGGCCGGAGCTGGCACATTTTCTATGTTGCCTTTGTCCAATTCCTTGAGGAACTCCGTGTAGGAGTGTATTGCCTCCTCCTCAAGGTAACCCACCATGCGGTGTGCAAATTTAGGAGAGATCATATAGCCCAAGAAGTATGCATTGAAGAAAACACCTTGCACAGTTATGACTAGAGCACGCTCGTACCACTTTGGCTTTGCCACTTCCATGAACGTCATTAGGTGCATCCGTTCATTTTCTGCTTCTTCTAGCAGTGCTTTGATCCAACCCCCACTGTGCTCAAATCTTCTAAGTGACTTCAAGTGCAGTAACATTCCTGCTACCATCCCAGGCACTGCTGCCACCGTTTCTAGCATCATTGCTCGGCATCCATATCGTCTCTGTTACATTTCCACACACCACAATTAACTAAATAATTAACTTCATACACAAATTTATACAATACAAAACTCACCAAAGGGTAGTTTTCGTTCCAAACCGAGGTTCAAAAACAGTGGCTCCTAACCACACCACATGCAAATATCATATGTATTATGCGCCGCATCAAATTTATTTTGAGTAAAAAAAAAAAAGAGACCCAATAAGATTCCAAGAAAACAATATAAATATTTTAAAAAATATGTTAAACAGGGAATAACCATGTTTTAGCATTTAGGAATGCAAAATATTTTTAAAAGTGTACATGAACCGGTCCAAATTTTGTATAAAACCGTTCAATCTAAAAAATCCAATTTAATAACGGCCAACAAAATCAATACATTACGTTCCTAAACGAAGTTAATGCATAATAATTAAAACTAAACGTTGCAATTTCAAAACACAAATCAGGAAATGCAAAAAAATTGAACGTATACACGAAAACAATATTTTTAGAATTCGTTCGGAGCATTAAAAACCTTGAGATTTTCTCATATTAAATAACTAATCCTTGTATTCGGTGAAATAATCGAAATAATTAAAAGAGACACTTGCATTCCTTGAAACCAAAGAATATATGCTGCATTTGTTTTGTGTATAAAGTAGAAAAAAAAGATATAAAAAAAGGGAAAAAAAAAAGAGACAGCTAAGAAATAAGACAGAAAGAGAGAGAAACGTAAAAGAAATAGCTTTTAATGCTTAGTATTATAAAATAAGATATAAAAAATTGATATTCTACTTTTCGAAAAAAGTGAAATAATGTTCGTTTTTCTATACTTTATTCTGTTCCCAGTAGTGTGGGAAAACACCCAAAATACCTGGAAAAACAGATCAGTGGGGTATCGAAGAGTTTTGACAGTCCAAAGAGCCATCTTGTCAAGAAATGTGGTTGGTGCATGGTGCTTGTTCAGATCAATTGAAACATCTGCTTTGTATGTCTCCCATGGCTTCACATCAACAAAAACAAAACCATCATCAACACACATTTACACAGATCAAACAATCTTCGCGATAATAACTTTTCTTTCAAAATTTCTATAAAAAATCAGAAAACTAATACATAAGTAAAAATAGAAAGAAATGAAGAAAAAAATATACCCTAAAGCAATTCCACTTCCACTCTGTGCCATCGAGTTTGGTGATCTTAGAGGGTTCAACGCCCCAATAACTCACAATCCCTTTTTGCTCTTTGTTTCCACCATCACCAACCTTCTTCTCCATCTTCTCCTTTTCCGGCAAAACCAAAGTGCTCTCACTCCTCACACCACCGCCATAAAACGCTCTTGCACCACCAACTTCACCGCTTAAACCCTTCGCCACTAACATCACAGCGTTGGCCACACGGTTGCCGCCGCCGCGACTCATCATCATCATCGTCGTCATCACCCACCCACCAAAATCTACACTCTGATAGAATAATCACGAATGAGAGAAATATACCGAGTCGAGAAAATCAAATCAGAAAGAAAGTTTTAGTTTTTCTTGGTCATGGAAGAAAAGGGTTTAAGAGAAAGTCTATATATAATAATGTATATAGTAATATATGGTCAAGTTGTGAGACACGTTGGACAAGTGATAATTAGTTGGCATGGATTTTCTAGAATACTCTCATTAACATTTTTTTTTCTGAAGTTGCTTTAAAATTACTGCATATTGCAAAAATATGCCTTTCAAAATTCAGTTTGATACTTTTAAATTTTTTTATTAATAATTTACTATTAATTGTTTTGCAAATGAGTCCATATAAAGAATTAATTAATTAATGAAAATTATTTTATATCAGATCTGCATGTACTATCAGATTCATGTACTGCATGTTTGTACAGCATAGCAGTCATAATTGATGATTTATTTAAACTTAGTTATTTCTTGGAGAGCAAGTATATAGAAATATCCTGAAAGAACAAGGGCTTTCGTGTGTGACAAGTCAACTATTTAAAAGCTGTGGCACACAGTTTTAGAAAGAACGAAAAAATCTTTTGCATTAGACCCGTTTTGGAAAGAGGAAATTAATAGTTTGACGTAACTTTTTAAAAATACCTCTAATTTGACACAAACTATTAATAATACTATATTTAATACTTTTATTTATATTCTATTTTAATGTGTTAGTTTAATATAATATTATTAAAAATTTGTGTTAAATGATTGTACTTTTAATGAGGCATCTCAAACTATACTTTCTTTTTGGAAAGTTCTTTTTTCTTTTCTTTTAGATTCTGACAGCGTTTCTAAAAAATCAAGATGAAATAATTTAGGTATAAATTTTTTTTAAAGATGACCATTTTCAAGATTTTATTAATTTAGATTCTTATTATTATAAATATATGGATTTAATAATTTTAATAAAATTTATTAATTTTTTTAAATATTTTAAATATATATTTTAACATTATTAAAATATAAATATGTTAAAAAGTATAAATAATTTAAATATTATAAAAACATATTTATATTTAAAATGTCAATTAAATTTAGTTAAAAAAATTAAATTTATCATATCTAAAATGGAAATATTAGGTTGAACCAACAAGAAATAACAAGAATGTTCTGTTTCTAAATATCTATAAATAAAATTTGTTCTTAATAATTGATATTTTCAAGTATTTATTATTTATAGATCGTAAATAATAAGTATTTTAATATCCATTAACGTTGTTATTATATTGTCATTATTATATTATTTATACTGTAATTATCAGTAAAAAATTAAAATTTAATTTATATTTTATTAGACTAAATTTAATTAAAATTAAAATTTAATATAATTTATTATTTTTTGTAATTTATTTAAATTTTATTTTAAAAATTTATAATTTTTTTCAAATATATTCAAATATTTATAATATTTGTCATCTTTTTAAAATCTACAAATATTTTTCAAATAAATAATTGACAAATTAAATAACAAGTGAATTTTTTTATTATGGATTAAATTATTTACAAACATTATCGTTATCATTAAAAAAATTAATTTTAATTTTCACGAAGAAAAACATGCCTGACCTATTTGTTATTATAGAACTAACATCTGAAAAACAAACTAATCTTAATTTTCACAAAATGAATGGATGAAAACGTGTTTAACTCTTATTTAATATGCCAACAATCGTGTCAAACTATCATTTCTGTTTTTGGAGGAATTTTGTTTTAGTTTCTGGCAGCATCTCTCAAAAATCAAGATGAAATACTTTAATATGGCAACGTTGTTTTTAAACAAGAGGGTATAATTTACTTTTAAAGTTTTAATATTAGGAAAGAGGTTAGTTTTTTATTTTTTTAAGATTAAGACGTCATTGCTTACATAGGAATGAAAAAATATATAATTAAGATTTAAGTTTATTGTAAATTTAATTATTTTTAATTAAATTTCTGTTAAACAATTTGTTTTATTAGATATTTGGAATTTTAATATTTTTAATTCATTTTTATTGTCAATTAAGATGTTATAATATCATTTTTATAAAGACAATTAATTAGTGCATTAATTTTTTTTATTTTGTTCTTGAGATGATAAAATTAAATGGTTATATTTTCCATTTAACAATAAATATCCAATTACAAAATATAAAAGTTTTAAACATTTAATAAAACATTAATGAAAAATTAATTTATATAATTAAATTTTTAAATTTTAATTAACTTATTTATTTTATTTTCTATATAAAATATATAAATCATACAAACTAATAATATTATTTATTATTGTCTTAATTATTAAGAAATATGATAATAAAATTTAACTTAAAAATATTAAAAAAAATTAATCAAACAAATTTTTTTATCAAAAGAGTCAATTAAAAATATCATTTATTAGTTGAATTAAAACATAAGTTTTTTTTTTTAATGAATTCATTTACAGTGAAAGTTGAGAAATTTGAATAACCAAAGTGATTTAACTGATCATGACATGATTTAAAGATTCGTTGATGAAGCTCGTGATTAAAGTATCATTCATTCAACCAGGGTTCCTATTAATACAATAATATAAATCATTAAATAATATATAAGATTAAAAATATAATATAATAATTTAATAATATTAGAAAACTTGAAATAACATATTTTATAAACTTTTAATATTTAAAAATTAAATATATCAAAATAGCTAGGTTTAAAGTTAAGTAATGCATGATAATATTCTCTAAATTTCATTTTGTAAAAAATGATAATATTTTATTTTCATTTTCAATAAAAATTTCCAAATAATATTTAAAATGTATTGTGTTAACCCACTTTGAATTAACTTTTTATCACAATTTTATTTGATTTTGTTTCTAAATTAAATTATATATTTATTTCATCTCTATAATTTGTAAAACTCATACAGTACAAAATATCATTTTAATAAAAACGATATTCATGTATTATTTATTAAAAAGGTACTTTACATAATTTTTATACAATTTAAAAATAAATAAATATATAATATAGTTTAAAGATAAAACATATTTTTAAAGAATAAAAGTTACATTTAACCCTTGAGTTTTGTACTTGTTCGTTGTGACATCCTATTTAAATAGATTTATTTACTAAATAAAACATCCCATATTTATAATAATAAAGAGCAAGACTAACAGATGAACACCAAAAACAAGGAATATGCCTTTACAGTCATCCATAGGAGTACTTGGAAGGGTTCTAGGCATATAATCATGCCATAGCCAAAACAGAAATAACAAGGTTCACAATTATGCAAAAGAAAAGCTCCTAGAGCAAGGGATTACAAAGGCACTAGGGCCATAGAATCGTCCTTCGAGGGCCATATCAACGAGCCCACTAAGCTGCACCGCTACCACCATCAGGCCTACCTCCAGAAGTATTTCCATCTGCTCCCACCAATGGTGATCATCGCAAAAGGGAAATCAGAACAAGGACACACACACAAAAGAAATAACAGGGTAAGCTAGAGTGAATTAAATTGTGCATGTTATTGCAGCGAAATATTTAGAAACAATCCAAACATACAACACAGTAGGCACAAGAATCACATTATAACAAATAAGCAAGACACTATGACTCAATTATCCGGATACATATACTAGGATCAGATTCACTGGACGCTTGCACTTGTGGTGGCCTCTACTGCTCTGCAGAGCCATTGCCAATGGGTTTCACCCTACCACACACAAGGTTAGCCTTTAAACGTCTAAGGCCATTATCCTGCTAAAGACTAGGGCCTCCCGCTACTCTTACCACTTGGGTCAGTTTGCTCTACTTGAGACTCACTGACCCTTTAGAGTTTCGGGATGCGATTCTTACTTGAATCCTTATCCTAACATATACACTACTCACCACCATGAGATCTCCCCACGAGACTCATGGAATTACGCCTATCACACAATCAGAATCATTTTTCTCATACAATTCCACTTCCCTCATTATCTTCACCCAATTCTCATGTTA
>Ga0214542_1000746_pt1 | contig 61912 bp, 44 predicted proteins | sample CNSS1metaG_FD_160096 | JGI IMG/M metagenome (GOLD analysis project Ga0214542, IMG submission 160096) | Root nodule microbial communities from cowpea collected in UCLA plant growth center, Los Angeles, California, USA - CNSS1 | ecosystem: Host-associated > Plants > Roots > Nodule | place: USA...
AGAAATATTGTATCTCTTTTAAGACAAAATTTATTATTTATATAAATGTTATATTGATATTTGTTACTAAAAATGAGTTATAAAATTAAGTATTGAAATTTATATTAAAGTTAATGGTAAAAGTCATCAATAACATATTTGTAAGTCATTTTTAATAACAAATATAAATATAACATTTATATAAATAATAAATTTGGTCTTAAGGGAGACACATTATTTCTCTATTTTGTAAAAAAATATTCAGACAAAATTAAAACAAATAAATTGGGTACTAAATTGAAACCAATAAATATATATAGGTACTAAATTGAAACAAATAGACACATGTGGGGACTAAGTTGAAATAAAGACAATGACACGTGGCATATGCCACGTGTCACATCAAGGATTTGACACGTGGCAAAAAAACATTTTTAAAAAAATTTAAAAAAATATTTAAAACAAGAAATTCAAAAAAAATTCAAAAAATTAAAAAATCCAGAGGCTGACACGTGGCAAGGTAGTTAACGCCGTTTGTGAAGACTTAACGGAGGGTACTACATTGATGCAATAATCAAAATTGGGTACTAAATTGAGATAAAGTTCAAAGTGGGTACCATTTTGAAATTTTCGAACCAAAATAGGTATGATCTGAGTAAATAAGCCTTAAATAAATAATTATTAAATAAATGCGGGTAGAAAAAGCCTTTATGGCCTTAAATGTAAACCTTCATGACGTGGAAAAGTACTAACTCCAATGGTTGAGAGTACTTTAATTGTGTGAGAGGACTTGGGTTCAAGTCCTATGTATGCCATTTATGTGTTATTTATGTGATTTTATATTTTTATATATATGATCATGTTGTGGAATGATATGGTAATTAAATTATATTAGTTAGCATGAAACATGAAATGGTTAGATGGTTGTGTATTGAATTGAACATTGCATGGTTGTGGGTTCAAGCCTTGGGAAACCCAAATTAAACTTCATTTTTGGCTATTTTTGGCTTTGGCTTGGAATTTGAAGGGTTAAAGGAAAACCCTAATAGACATGGCAGCCAAGAATGGCTAAAAAACATAATTGAATTAGGACATTGAATGGTAAGTAACCTATGATTAATACCATTTTTCGTTTTTTTCACATTAAACCCATATTAAGGCCATTTTAAAAGGGTATTTTGAGGTAAGAGAGAAGGTTGGTTGGGCAGTCATTGTGGTTGTAGAAGAGAGCACGAGTTTGTAAGTTTTAGTGAGTTTTGAGTGAGGTTGTGGGGGGTGAGTTGAGGGAAAGGCAAAAGAGGACATTGGTGATCAAGGGAGAGCTAGCAAGAGTCAAAGCTAAGCTAAGGAAATCCATATTAGGGGAGTTCCTAATTGATGTTTAAATTTAATTGAATGCATCTGTGATGTGTTGGTGTATGGAAGAATGCCATTGTTTCTCTTTAACTACGTTCTGTTTAGCGGTTACGCTTGATCCGCCGGGCGACACATGCTCCAGACCTAGTTTCTGGGTTTTTCTTTATGGACCGCTTGGCGGCGGAGGACAATTCGCCAGGCGACGCGAGCTGGGTTTCCTAGTTTTGAATTGTTTTGGGATGTTTTGTGCTATTAGTGATTTCTCGGTGATGGTTCTATGTAAGAATGTAGATTTTGATGAGTATAATCGACTGGAACAATAGTGGATGATGAACGTATGAATCCTTGTATGAAATTGGGGAGCTAGGGTTTATGTTGGGGGTTGGAAATAATTATGCATGATCTAAGTACATGATTGGTACAATTTTGATGAAATTGACGTTATTATATGCAAAGCACATATATGTTGCCATGTACGAGCATGTTGAATGTATGTAATGGGCACGGTTGTTGATTATTCGAGTCCCTGTTGTGATTGTATGTAAGGGTTATCATGTGGGATAATTCGAGGGTATGTTGGGATTGGTAGGGCAGTAGGGGGAAGGAAACTCAGTCACGGGTTATGGAATAAGATTGTATGAGAAGGAAATAATCCATATATATGTGTTAAGATAACTAATGATTGTATGCTAATATGTCTAAAATAACTGGAAAATTATAACTAGATGCACAATTGTGGTTAGGCTATAATGAGTGGAAGTTAGGAAGGGAAATGAAAGGGTTAGTTGTTGTCATAAAATGTTGGCGGCATGGGACAAACCAAGATTTAGAATGTATGCTAATTTATCAATAAGGGTGAGATTGACATAAGTGATATGGCATGGATGGTACATTTTCCTAAACAATTGTTGTTGTGATAGTGGTATTAATATGAATATCGAGGTGCTATAATGGTAAACTGCTATGGAATGAGTTCACGTATATATTCGCTATTATAATTATCACCTTGGATCATGTTAGGTATATGTGTTATGACTAATGTAGCTCATGAAGGAGGGTATATGAGTTTGATAATAATTGAGTTGAAGGCATGATTGAATATGTATATTATAATTTTAGTTATATAATAGGAACGAGAATTCATAATTGTACCATAATTGTTCTATAATTTGGTGTGTTGTATGATTTGAGGTCCATTGGGATATGTTTTAAGTGCCAAAAACCAGTAGCATTGCGCTACTGGTATGGCGCTTGGCGGCGTGAGTGAGTTGCCAGGCGGTGACAATGTAGTGAGGATTCTGCTGGCGCTTGGCGCCTGGCGGTGTGTGATGCTCGCAAGGTGGTCTGGACCCAGATTCCGCCTAGCGGCGTGAGATGCGCGCCAGGCAGTTTTGGTCCAGTGATGGCGCGAGAGGAAGGGTTTTCTACATACCTTTAGGTGATGTTCATGATGTGAGGCTTTGGCTGGGGGCCCAGTTACGAGTGTATCTCGTATTGGGGTAACATGTGACCATTCTTGGTTGTAGCTTGGTGGTTTAGGAAATCTAGTGGAGTGTGCGAGTTGTGGCTCGTACGGTGAGGTTTCGGGTGATTGCCCTCTTCAGTGCATTCTGATAGAGCTTTGGTAGTTTGGGAACAACTACAAACTTATGTTTGTTTTGGGGAGCTCCACTTGGTGTCACGGTGAGATGCTGTGGCAAAGTTATTCCCACGTGTGGACTATCAGGTTGTGGCCTGTAGTCGAAAGGGTGAGTAGACACTCGTGCAGCGAAGATCGATCATTGATCTCACCTAAAGGGTATAGAAATGATAGACGTCTAATGCAAGTTTTGGAAATGGAGATCTAAGGAAAAAAGGAAAAGATTATACTAACACGGGTTATATTATGGAGATGATGTAATTTATATTTATTATGATATGTTTTTGATTTATTTAAATGAGTTCACCCTATCTGTGTGTGTTTGGCGATGATCATGTAACTCGTTACATGGAAGCAGATGTTGATGCAGGTGAGCATGCAAATGCATAGAGACGAAGTGGGGATCACTATGGGACAAATTTCTTAAATTTCATTATGGATTTTTCTTTTGTATTTTTTTTTTATTTTGGAGGATTTGGTTTTGTAATAACTGAATATTGCGGTTTTATTTTCTACTTATGCGACATTTGAAGACTTAATTTTCTCGCGTTTTTGGGAAATTGCGATAATAAATGAGATGTTTATTAAATCTTATTTCTTATTTATTTTTAATAAGTAATTTCCAGCTAGTACGTTACATCCAAGCTCCAAAATTGCTTCACCCAAATACCTAAAAATAATTAAAAACAAATATTAGGCCAAATAATGTGAAATCAACCCAAATTCCGAACAATGGTCCAATAAAGCCTAACAGATGAAAACACACTAAAGATGAACAATTAAGCACTAAACAACTGTCAAATGGGTACACAAAGGCTAGTGGAATGGAGGAAAATGATGACTCATCAAAATCGACCACACTTACCTTTTTGCACTCTTGGGAAAAATTAAAAAGTAAAGCAAAGCAAGGACATCACAGACATAACAAGAGAGACAAAAAGAGACACAAGACAAACAGACTCGAAATAGAAAAAATGGAGACACATCCAAACAAGAGGATTCAAAGATGAAAGGTATCCATGAACATCATCCAAGCAGTTCAAAACATGTCAAGTACTCAGTTCAGCTCAAAGAGAGAATTGAAAGCAACATAGCCTCACAAAATATGCACAGTATCACTCCAATCTATAGGCTACTGTTTACTCTCAAAGCACCCTGAAAAACAAACATCAAACAAACTTGGCAAGCCTTTAGAACCAACAACCAAACCAAAATACATACAGGTCAAGATCAGAAGGGCTTCTCAAGGTTGTAATGGGGTTGAGGACAAGGTATGGAACATATGGATAAGTAGCTAAGCAACAAAGGAAATAGAGGAGCAATGGGGAATAAGTCTCAATCAAGCATGAAAGTAATCCCAAACACCAACACTTCCAAATTTGGTTCTCACACAATACTCAAATCCAAACTCCTTTTATTTCTTTTCTTTGTTTTCTTTTCTTTTCTTTTCTTTTTTTGTTTTCTCTCTTCTTCTTTTTTTTCTATACAAAAAACATGCAGAGAAACAACAATTTTGAAATTCCACCTGGGTATACAAATGAGCAATTCCAAGAACTAATAACAAGTGTGCGCACAACCACACTTGTTGTGTGCGACCACACTTAATTGAGCACCCATTTCCAAAACAATTCCAAAGCTCCAAAATTTCCTAAGGTAGGAATAATCATGGTTTTTCAGGCTAAGGGCTTGTAATGAACTGTAGAATAATGAAAGGGTATGCAAGCTCAAAAAGGGCTATCAACGGAAACAGTTCAAGGTAGGCTCTTCTGGCTGTAGGCTCATCAGAACAAAAATGCCTAAATCATATCCAAACATGCATGTGAATCAGAAAAGCATCAGAAAGAGTCAAGTCAAGGCCATTGTGCAAGCATTCAAGAGGCATGTATCACACAACAAAGAACAAAGAATGGCTAAAATCCTCACATAAGGTAAAACAATTCAAAAGCAACTTGACATGCAAAGAGAAAGCAAAAATATCAGTCCATAGAACAACTAACAACTCATCCTCCAAACGTGAAGTGAGTTTCCCAAACAGAAAACAAAAACATAACACAAATTAATAAAAAGGAAACAAACAAAAAAGAAACAACAACAAACAGACAGACCTGGACAGGTGCAATAAAAGTAAGGAAGGAGAAAAAAAACTCCCTGAATCATGGTGAAACAAAAGTGGGGTCAAGCAGGGAAGTCTCCTCTACAATAGTATCCACCAAGGCAGGGTTGTCGAGGAATGGCTTCAGACGATGCCCATTCACTTTGAAGCTCTTATCGGTGGACTAGCTTTTGATTTCAACTGCACCATAAGGATAAACATTAGTGACAACAAAAGGATCAATCCACTTTGACCTCAACTTACCACCCATGAGTCCATGTTTGGAGTTGTACAATAGCACTTGTTGACCAACAACAAACTCCTTTCTAGCTATGGAGCTATCATGGAATCTCTTGGTCTTCTCTTTGTAGAACATAAAGTTCTGATATGCCTCCAAACGGATCTTATCTAACTCTTTCAATTGCAGCTTCCTTTCCTCGCTAGCTTGATCAAGTGAGAAGTTGCATGACTTGAGAGCCTAGTAGGCTCGGTGCTCTATCTCCACTGAAAGGTGGCATGGCTTACCAAAGATAGCCCCATAAGGAGACATCCCTATCAGTACCTTGTAAGCAGTCCTATGAGCGCAAAGAGCATCCTCAAGTCTGTTGCTCCAATCCTTCCTATTGGGCTGCACAATCTTCTCTAAGATTCACTTAATCTCCCTGTTTGAGATCTCATCTTGCCCGTTAGTCTAGGGGTGATATGGTGTAGAAATCTTGTGCACAACCCCATACTTTCGAAGTAAAGACCCCATGGACTTATTGCAGAAATGGGTGCCCTGGTCACTAACGATAGCTCTAGGAATTCTAAACCTACAGAATATGTGAGACCTGACAAAGTCTATAACAACTTGAGCATCGTTAGTCCTAGTGAATTTAGGTTCCACCCTTTTTGAAACATAATTAACAACAAGAAAGATGTAAGTGAAACCAAAAGAGACAGGGAAAGGGCCCATGAAATTTATACCCCAGACATCGAAGACCTCACAAAATAACATGGATTTTTGAGGCATTTGTTGTCTCCAAGAAATGGCTCCTCTTGCTCGTTGGCATTTCTCACACGTGCTACAAATCCTCCACACATCCTTGAAGATGGTGAGCCAATAAAATCCGCAATCTAGTACCTTGTGAGTTGTCCTCTGTGTGCCAAGATGACCACCAAGTGCAGATGAATGATAGAATTGAAGGACCGAGTCAATCTCATGGTCCGAAATGCATCTCTTGGTAACCTGATCACTGCACATTTTCTGGTCATATAGGGGTCATCCCAAATATAATACCTAGAGGCAAAAACAACCGCAAAAAGCTCCTTCTCTATTATGGTGTAGTTTGCTTGGGCAGCATCCAATGTCCTGGAGGCGTAGTAGATTACCCTCGGCTGCTTGTTAATCCTTTGAGCTAGAACAACCCCCAATGCATAATTGGATGCATCGCACATCAGCTCGAATGGGGCTTTCCAATCGGGCGCCTGAAGGATCGGAGTGGTGGTCAGGGCCTTCTTGAGGCAATCAAAAGCCTCTTTGCATTCGTTATTGAAGATGAACACAACATCTTTTTACAGCAAGTTAGACAGCGGAAAGGCCTTCTTACTGAAGTCCTGGATGAAGCGCCTGCAAAACCTTGCATGGGCAAGAAAAGAATGAACCTCTCGCACAAAAGAGGGGTAAGGCAATTGTGAAATAATTGAAATCTTGGTATGGTCAACTTCAATGCCCTTACTCAAAATTATGTGCCCCAATACTATGCCTTGTTCTACCATGAAATGGCATTTTTCAAAATTGAGAACAAGGTTAGATTGGATGCACCTATTCAAAACTTTATCCAAACTGTCTACACATGCATCAAAGGAGGATCCATACACAATAAAATCATCCATAAACACCTCTATGCATTTTTCAAGAAAATCACTGAAAATGCTAACCATGCACCGCTGGAATGTGCTAGGGGCATTGCATAGGCCAAACGGCATCCTCCTACAAGCAAAAGTGCCAAAGGGGCAGGTGAATGTGGTTTTCACTTGGTCCTCAGGTGCAATATGACTTTGAAAGTAACTAGAAAAACCATCAAGAAAGCAATAGTGTGACTTATTTGCCAAGTGCTCAAGCATCTGATCAATAAAAGACAGGGGGGAAGTGGTCTTTCCTGGTTTTTTGATTTAGCCTTCTATAGTCGATGCAAATCCTCTAACTGTTTTGCACCCTTTGTTGGAATCGACTCTTCTTTTTATTCTTGACTATAGTAAGGCTTGTCTTTTTAGGCTTATAGAAGCTTGGTCACCTCCTTCTTGACAACATCTGAGATGACAAGATTGAGTTACCTTTGTGGCTGTCTCACTGGCTTTGCTCTATCTTCCAATAATATTTTGTGCATGCATGTTGATGGGCTAATACGAGGAATGTTAGCCAATGTCCATCAAATCACCTTCTTGTGCTTTTTAAGAACATGCAACAACCTCTGCTCTTGTTCAACAGTGAGGGAGGTGGAAATGATGACGGGCAGTTTGTCCTCCTCCTCCAAGTATACATACTTGAGGTTGTCTGGCAGGGGTTTCAACTTTGGAGTGTTGGATGCTGGCTGAATATCAGGAACTAGAAGGGAGGGAGAAATGGGTTCCATAGCCTGTACCTCAACATAACAATCAGATGCATATGTATTTCCTACAACATGGTTAGTGCAATCTGATTGTATAACATCAAAGTCAATAGGTACAACACACAGAGAGTCAAACTCAACAGATTTGACATTATGCACATCATATTCAGTATCAGAATCAGAATGAGTATCAAAATCAGAATCAGAATCAGAATCAAGAACATCAATGCATGCAAACTCAGATAACTCAGACACGGATGAATATTTTAAAGCATGCAAAGAGTGGAAATCAGAAACATGTCCATCAATAGCATGATCAATGATATCAACATGTAAAATAGAGTGATCCTCATAAGGATGTTTCATGGCATCCAAAATATTAAAACGCACGATAATGTCATCAAACTCCATGGATAAAGTACCAGCATGGACATCAATCTTGGTTCGGGTTGCCTTTAAAAATGGTCTCCCTAAAATGAATTGGGGTAGAACCACGGGAAAATCCCTCTTCCATATCAAGAATGTAAAAATCAGCAAGAAACATCAGTTCACCAACCCGAACCAAGACATCCTCAATGAAACCAGTAGGGTGGGCAACACTTCTATTTGCCAATTGAATGACCACACCCGTCAGTTGCAATGGTCCAAGAGACAGAGAATTGAAAATAGACAAAGGCATGACATTAATCGAAGCACCCAAATCAAGCATAGCATTCTCAAACTTATTATTACATATAATGCAAGGAACACAAAATGTACCTAGGTCTTTACACTTTTCAAGGATTTGAGGAACAGATTTACCTATCAATGTAGATATGTTCCTTCCCATGCTGATCCTTTCATTGCCCTTCAGCCTCCTCTTGTGTGTGCACAGCTCCTTGAAGAACTTTGCATATCTGGGGATCTGTTTAATGGCGTCCAAAAGAGGTACGTTCACCTCCACCTTCCTGAATATTTCTAGGATCTCCCTGTCAACCTCTTCCATCTTCATGCTTGGAATAGCTCTCGCCAAGAAAGGAAGAGGTGTGAGAGGTACAGTAGATGTGGAAGGACGGGCTACATGAGCATCATCATGCTTTATCTAATGTGTAGCAGTAGGGTCAACTTCCTTTTGAGGTGTAGGCTCAGTAATGGGAACTTCAATGTTCTTCCCAAATCTCAATGTGATGGCACTCACATTTCTCGGATTCCCCACCGTTTGTGATGGCAACTTATCAGAATTTTGAGCTTGTGCTTGATTAAGTTGCGTAGCCATCTCCCCCATTTGATTTGTCAAAGTCTGGATTGAGGCTCTAGTCTCCTGCTAGAATTGCATATTTTGTAATGTCATCATTCTGACCAACTCTTCCAATGAAGTAGAAGAGGAAGGTGCAGGTGTAGTACGAGCAAGTATGGGTACAGGTGGAACAGGTGTAGGTGCAGCTCTTTGTTGTGGAGGTGGCTGCACGTTTTGAAACTGTTGGTTTTACTGCTGCTGGTTGCCCTGGTTTCCCCATCTCAGATTAGGGTGATTCCTTCATCCTGGATTGTATCTGTTTGTTGACAAATCATGGTTTTGTTGCTGGTGTTGGGGCCTATTGTTATTGAAAATATTAGTTGCATACGCCTGAGGAGTATCCACTGGTGTAGAGGAAGAAGCAGCATGTTGTTGCAATGTCGGGCAAGAGTCTATAAAATGATCGACAAATGTACAAAGGCCACAAACTCTTGCAGCTGGAGCTCTCTGATTGGAAGCAAGTTGATTAACTAGTGTGGTAAGGGCATCAATCTTATTCTCCAACTTCTTGGTGTATTCAGTTGCCCCTACATCATGAACTCCTCTAACAACTATGGCATAACTCCTTGTGCCAAATTGCTAAGAATTGGAGGCCATGTTCTTAATTAGTTGCCTGGCCGCAGTTGGGGTCATGTTACCAAGAGTGCCACCACTTGCAGCATCAATCATGTTTCTATCCATGTGGTGCAGTCCTTCTTAAAAATACTGTAGAAGGAGATGTTCAGAGATTTGATGGTAGGGGCAGCTTGAACAAAGATTCTTGAACCTCTCCCAGTACTCATAGAGGGTCTCCCCAGATTGTTGTTTGATGCCAAAAATTTCCTTCCTTATGGTTGTTTTCCTTAAAGTTGGGAAGAATTTGGCAAGGAACAATCTCTTCAGATCATCCCAGCTCGTGATGGACCTAGGTGCAAGGTAGTACAACCAGTCCTTTGCATTGCCCTCCAAGGAATAAGGAAAGGCCTTTAAGTAGACATGGTCTTCTTGGACATCTGCGGGTTTCATGGTGGAACACACGACATGAAACTGCTTCAAGTGTTAGCATGGGTCCTCACCTGCAAGGCCATGAAACTTTGGCAACAAGTCTATTAATCTAGTTTTTAAGACATATGGAACTTCCTCCTCAGGATATTGAATGCATAAACTGTCATAAGTGAACTCTGGTGTAGTGAGTTCACTCATGGTCCTCTCATGAGGTGGAGGAGGTTGAGCCATATTATCAGTATGAAAATCATAATGATCAGAATAAACAATATGCTCAGAATGTAAAGAATGTACATAATATAATGAGAAGTATCATGAGTATGAAGGGAATTAGAGGAATCAGGAAAAGTCATAATATAATCAAAATGCAAAGATGGATTCCTAATATGCCTACGTGCTCTGTGGAAGGTCTTATCAATCTCAGGGTCAATGGGTCGTAATTCACTTGGGTTTCCCCTAGTCATGCACCAAAATACATTAATTCTAGTGGTATTGACATAACATAGGGTATAACTACAAGTGTACTCAAACGAACTCCAAATGACTTGAAATTTGGTAGGATTGGCTTTTGAGTGCTCAGACAGTACTACAAAAAAAAATCAGCTCAAAACTCAAAGTGGAAGTTTTTTTAATTTTTTTTCAAAAGTGAAAAAAATGAAGAAAAATCACAAAAAAGATTGCTGAAAGATAGAAAACTGCATTTTCTGGAGAATCTGAGTTTGATAACCGATATAGAGGGTTCCAACAATGTAGGAAATTCAATTCCACCCTAAATGCATATAAAATAATGTTGATTCTGATAACCAGAGCAAAAGTTATGGTCCTCTGAAGTTTGAATAAAAATCAGTCCATAAGTTTTTTGAATCTCTCAAATCAGACCATACCAACTGCTCCAGCTATTTTTCCCATCAAGTTCAATGTCTTAGAAGTGGGGGAAAAATTCAAGTCAAAACAAGCATCGTAGCTACCAGAACAAAAACCCACAAGTTAAATGCCATAATCGGACACTATTCACGCACTATTCACTACTAAAAATGACATTATTCATGCGTCGCGACACTATTAACTCTACAATACAAATAACACACGCACACTACACAAAAACACACAGAAACACTATCACAATAAACATATACCAACTCAACCACACTTGAACTACACACACACCAAAACACTGAACACAAACACACTAAAAATTTCACTTTGAACAAAACTATTGGTCCCCAACAACGGCGCCAAATTTGATAGAGGTTGTACCCCACTAAATTAAAACATTTAAATGAAGTACGCGAAAGTTGAACCAAGTCGTCTCCCAACGACCAATATTTTCGTCCAAAGCTTCAATTTCTAAATGAACACAACACTATAACACAGGGGGTTTGGCAGATTCACACAAAATTGCTAAATTCTAATAGCGAAACAGCGAAAGAGAAAGTTAATTAAATAGAATTCAAAATGTATTGACTCCTTGATTCCACTGAAAATCCACCAATCACAAGTTACTAAATTAATTATCTTATCCAATTTACTTTCATAAAACCCGAATTAATCAATACTGCGAAAATTAACACAACATCATTATGCCATTAAGCATAGCACACATCCTTCTTTCAATTTCACACACGCACAGATTAAGTAAGTGTGGCAGAACCCGAACTCACTAAGCATGAACAAGGGCTCTGAAATTGTAGAAAACATGGACCTATGATTAAGCATCACAGGTTCCCATTTCATTCAAAGTCGCGAATTGAATAGGATAAAGAGAAAATATGAATTGAAGTGCACTGCAAAACATCAACCTCATGGTTTCAATTCAATTTCTTCAAGGAATCAATACGAAAAGATTAGCTAGACAACAAAATGGAACAATTAAGCACTTCAAATCTGAAACATAACATCAAAAATCAAAAATCCTAACTTATGAATTCTCCCAATGCGATTTCAATATCAAAAGACGAATATTAGAGCTGCAGTTGAATGAAAAATGTTGTTATGGTATAAAAACAGAAAACTCCATCAATGGGTGTTGTTCCAAGTCAATAAAATCCACAAAATGAGCTACCCAATCTACCAAATGCATTCAAAACGTAAATCTCACATTGGGTGTTGTCAAATGTGCATAGAAATGGCAAAAACTAGTGCAAAAACATCAAAAACGAGTGGAGCACCTCCATGAACACCCACCAAACCTTGAGAGAGCGAAAATGGAGGTTTTAGAAGAGTGGAGAAGAAGGAGTGCGACTGTTGCATGCCAAGGCACCTAATTTTCGTGGTCTTGTCAACTCTGCCACCACTATTTACAAAATTGTCACTCTGCCACTCATAATTACAAAAATGTCAGTACTAGGCCTCAAATGTTGGCCCATTCACTCAGATGACATGGAAATGACGTGGAAATGATGTGACAACTCTCTTCAACTGAATATTAATGTCCAAGCTCCAAAATTGCTTCACCCAAATACCTAAAAATAATTAAAAACGAAAATTAGGCCAAATAATGTGAAATTAACCCAAATTCATAACAGTGGTCCAATAAAGCCCAACAGATTAAAACACTCTAAAGATGAACAATTAAGCACTGAACAACTGTCAAATGGGTACACAAAGGCTAGTGGAATGGAGAAAAATAATGACTCATCAATTGGTTTGTGGTTCATGGTGTGGATGAAGTCGAGATAGTAGATGGTGTTGATGAGGAAAAGGTAGGTAATAATGTGGATGAAGAAAACATTTTATACCTTTGTGATGCACAAGCTCTTGCTGAAGAAATTGGGGAAGTGGATGTTAAGGTTGGAGAAGTGGAAGTTCAGGTTGGAGAAATGGAGGTTGAGGTTTGTGAAGTGCAGGCTGAGGGTGAGGTTGGGGAAATGGATGCAGAGGTTGGAGGAATGGATGCTGAGGACTAGGTTAGGGAAATGGATGCTAAGGTAGGTGAAGTGCAAGTTCAGGTTGAGGTTGAGGAAGTGGATGTTGAGGTAGGTGAAATGCAAGTTCAGGTTGCGGTTGAGGAAGTGGATGATGAGGTTGGTGAAGTGCAGGCTCAGGTTCACGAAGTGCAGACTGAGGTTCACGAAGTGTAAGGTGAGGCTACTAAAGTAGAGGCCCATGAAGAGGTTGCTGAAGTGCAAGTGGGGGTTATGGGTGGTCTGAATAGGGATAATATTGAGGGTGCATGACTTGTGGATGTGGATTTGAATGTGACCGGTGATATTAAAGTAGAAGGTATAAATGAAAACAATGATAGTAATGATTCCAACAAAGACAATTATGAAAATAGAGCATGTAATTTAAGTAAGTTATCTGATGATGAGTGGCACTATGAAGAATTACTTAGTGGACCAGATAGCAAAAGTGAGACAGTAGGGGATGAAGAAAGCACTAATAAAGGACAGGATGTGGTCCATTCTAGACATTTGTAATGCCAAAAAAGTATGGCGGACTACAAATGCGAAGTTGGAACTGTCTTTCTAGACAAAAACCATTTCAAGGACGTTGTTAGGACTTATGCAATTCATGCAGGGAGAAATCTCAAATTCTTGAAAAATGATAGTAAGAGAGTTAGGGTTGGTTGCTTGGGTGCACAAAATAAATGTCAATGGTCCGGATTTGTTCATATGTACCTAGCCGTAAGATTTGATAATTGAGGAAACTACTTTATGTTCATTCTTGTATCATGGAGTTTAAGATTAATATCATTAAAGCAAATGGCTTAGTGAAACCTTGGATATGACTCTAATAGAGAATCTAAAGTTAAAGATAAATGACGTTCGTCAAAGGGCTTTAAGAAAATGGAATACACATGTGTCAATATCAACAACTCATAAAGCAAGGGCATTGGCTGTAAATATAATAGATGGACCATTTAAAGAGAAGTATAGAAGAATCTATGACTATGCACATGAATTACTAAGATGTAATCCTAGATCTACTATTAAAATCAAAGTGGAAAATGATAATGATGAAGCAATTTGTTAGAGGTTTTACTCCTGCTTAAAAGCATGCAAAGATTCCTTGTGTCTTGTAGATCCATCATAGGTTTGGACAGTTGCTTTATAAAAGAAAAATACGGGGGTGAGTTGTTGAGTGTTCTGGGTAGGGATGCTAATGATCAGTTACTGCCCTTAGCCTACGCTGTTGTCGAAGTTGAAAACAAATAAACTTGGACATGGTTTTTGGAATTGCATATTAATGATCTTGGAGGTGTTGACGTGTATGGGCGTAATGACATTTATGTCTGACTAACAAAAGGTATGTGCACTTTTGGAATCATCTTTAACTACTTAATTTATCTTTACTTCTTAAATATTGAGTATCTCATCATTGCACAAGGATTAGTGCTTGCCATCCATGACCTTTTACCCACTGTTGAGCACAGGTTTTGCATGAGGCATTAGTATGCAAATTTCAGAAAAAGATTCTCTAGCCAAAAATTAAAGATACTTATGTGGAAGGCTGCTAGGAGCACACACCCAGTAGCTTGGGAAAGAGTGATGTTAACAATAAATGAACTCAATATTGATGCTTACAAATACATGATTGTTACCTCCAAGGTACTACCTCTTTCTTATCAAACTTTTCTACAAATACCTGATTGTCATACCTCTAAATATTAACACTATGATTGATGCAGGTTCTAGTTTAAGTCTAGGTTTAGTGGTCGAGCCATATGTGACACAATTGTCAACAATATGAGTGAAACATTTAATAGTGTCATAGTGGATGCAAGAGGAAAACCCATTATCATAATGCTCAAGGATATTAGAGTTTATTTAATGGAAAGGTGGGCCACATAGAGAAAGAAGGTTACAACTTTTGAAGGCACCATTTGTCCCAAGATCCTTGACAGACTTGACAAGGAAAAAGAGTTAACCAAGTATTGGATCCCAAGGTTAGGTTTTGTGTTTTCTCCACATTCCACTTATTTTTGTATCTATATGTGTACTAATTAACACATTTTTGCAACTGGTTAGGAGACAAATTATTTGAAGTGAGGCACGTATCCATGATTGGAGATAAGTACACAGTCAATGTGGATGTTCAACACTACAGTTATAGGAAATGGCTTCTGACTACTATCCCTTGCTGCCATGCTATTGTAGCAATGAATTTCATCAATGTGAATGTTGAGGACTTCATACCAATATGGTTCAAGAGGTCCACCTATGAAGAAATGTATCAATCCATCATATTTCTAGTTAATGGTGAGGTCCTATGGGAAAGAACTCCCTACCTTGACGTCCACCCACCACATAAGAGGATCATACCAAGAAGACCTAAGAAAAAAAGGTTGGAAGAGTGAGAGTTAAGGAAGGATAAGACCCAAATGGGCAAAGGTGGACATAAAAAGAAATGTAGCATATGTCGTCAGATTGGCCATAACAAGAACAATTACCTAAAAAACCTGTGGATGAAGTGGATACTGCACCAAAAGTATAGGCTGAGGAAACTGCACCACCTGTTGAGCCTACTGACCTTGCTGACCTTATTGATAACCCACCACCCACACAACAAACAGAAGGACCCCCAACAACCAACCACCACGGAATGAAGTGGAGAGTCAATCCACTCAAGCGCCACAATCAATGAATGAAAGTCAAGCACTAGCACTAGTAGCACCAGACCAACCATGACAGCAGTCACAACCATTAACGACTAGGATAAAATTGCAGTTTAAGAGGCCATGCCCATGAATGTCTACGTGCTATTTATTTTTTAACATTTCTGATGTAGATTTGGAAAACCTTAGTAGGCCATTATATGTATTTTAACTTTTGCCAAACTTCGTCCAATTTCACTTTTGCTAGGCATTGCCAAACATTGATGTACTGAATTTTGATGAGAATGAATTAATGTACTGAATTTCACTTTTGCCAAACTTAGTTCAATTTCACTTTTGCCAGGCATTGCCAAACATTAATGTACTAAATTTTGATTGAGGAGGACTTAATGTACTGTATTTCACTTTTGCCAAACTTAGTTCAATTTCACTTAGTTCAATGCTCATGTACACATATGATTTTGATGAGGAGGACTTAATCTTCAAATATTTTAAATGGGTTGGGACCAATATCAACATATCAACACTAATTCATTTCTTCATTTGGGAACAGTACAAAACATATTGGACTTTAAAACCCCACGACTTTAAAATATTACACAAAACAACACTATTTAAAATACAATAAGAACACAAATGACCCCTATTACTATTTGCAGCCTTTTCTTAGAAACCTTCAATGAATTCTCCAAATCATTTATCTGCCTCCTTTGTGTCATGATGATGACATCCCTTTCGCCAACATCTTCTTCACACCACCATTTGAAGAAGTTATAGCACAAAGAATTGGAACTATAAGACCCGAGAAATTTAATTAATTAATAAATGTGGGTAGTGGGAGCCCTTATGACAATCACCAGTGCAGTAAGGGCTTTTGGCCTCAGTTGTTTTTGTTATTTTGCCTCGGTTTTAGAACCGAGGCATATTGGGGTGAGGTAAAAAGGAGATGACTTTTGGCCTCGGGTGTTAACCGAAGCCATAAAGTGTTTTTCTGCCTCGAGTCACGCCTGAATCGAAGCCATAGATTCACAAAAATTTTAATTAATTTTTAAATTGGTCGCGCATTTGGCCTCGGTTATGGTAAGAACCGAGGCCATAGGGAACATTTTTTAAAATACCACTGGCATTTTTCATCATCACCATTCGCACACAGCAACATATTTCCTAATCACACATTCAAATCAGAAACAGAGAGAAAAATTATTTAAGTAATGAATGTGCAAAGACATATTCCCCAAACACCAGCAGCATAGACACACCCAAACAACCTAATCCAAATTTTGCAATCTTCACGCTACTTATTTAAGTAATGAATGTGCAAAGAAAAATTAAATGATCAGATGATGCGGCGGCAAAGGGTAATCCATCACCCACGGAGAGCTTGCAAATCTCGATCCTTGAATATGGTGCCAAGTACTTGTTCAGCTCCAACACATAGCTGCGAAGAGGCTTAAGGTAATCCATCAACGGTGCATTAGGAGGCACAACCACATATCCAGCCCATAGGGTGATGTCCTCTAAGCAATTTTTTTCTTCCGCAGCCACTGTGTCCTTTGAACCCTTTTGCTCTCTGACAATCCCCGCATTCACCAAACATTTTTTGCTCTCTAACAGTCCCTGCATTCTCCAAACATTTTTTGCTCACTAGCAGCCGCTGCAACATCCTTCGAGCATTTTTTCCTCGCTTTCGCGTCGCTGATAGTGTTGGTAGTGAAGTGGCCCAGTTCTTTGCATCGACGCTGGAAGACGTGCCCCTTGTTCGCAGTAGCGGTGCCGGCGATTCCCTCGATGGTGACGGCAAGACAGTCGCGGGATGGCACGAGGAAGAAATTCGTGGTTGTCCAACATCGTCTTCGTTCCAGATCTGGTTAGCACTACTTCTACTTCTCGACTTTGGTCCAACATCGCCAGTGTGCCCAGATCTGCCAACGTTTAAGCCCCCTGGTTTCATCCCCTCCTCCACTCTACATTTCAACCCCTTTTCAACAAACCCTAAAAGCAACAAATAAAATTTAATCAAGGAAACAGGAAATGGAGGTGGAGGAAATGGAGGTGCAGCGAACCAGCAGCGGTAACGCGACGGTGGCCATAGCGGTGTGGTTGCAGCGACAGTGGAGGTGTAAGTTGCAGGGAGAGAGAAGAGAGAAATGGAGTTGTAAAGAGAAATGGAGAGCGCGGGGAAGAAGAAAAAGAAAAAAGGGGTTCGCATTTTGGCACCGGTCCTCTGTCACCCGAGGCCAAATATGTGAGTTTTTGGCTTCGATTCTCCGCAACCGAGGCATATGCTAGTTTTTGGCACTGATTTTTTATCAACCGAAGCATAAAACAATTTTTGGCTTCGGGTGTTTTGTGAACTGAGGCATAAAAATTGGGTGAAATTGCAAAAATGCCACCGCGCCATTATATGCTTCGGTTTTTTGATAATCGAGGCATATAAGGCGAGTTAAAAACAATAATTTGCACTAGTGAATTAATGTTAGCTTTTATGACGTGTAATAGTATTAGCTCAAGTGCTTGAGAGTACATAGGCATGTTGAAAGGACTTGGGTTTGAGTCCAGTGTATGCCATTTATGTGTTATTTTTAATTGTTTACCATTTTAATTATAAACTGCTTGATCATGATAAGTGATAATAAAATCCTAGATTTATAGGAATTATCATGAAACATGAATAGGTTGAATGGTTGGGCATTGTCTTAAAAATTAAGTTGTTGTAGGTTCGAACCTTGGCTAGCATAATTTAGCCTTGGCTTGTTTGTGTTTTATTATTTTTTTTTTTGTTCTACTAGGTTAAGGAAAATCTAGAAACACTAGTAGCCGTCAGAGAAATCAAAGAGGTATGGAATAATCTGTTAGAGTGCAATGAATTCACTTGTTAATGGTGTAAATTAATATTTTCGTTTTTGGTGAGTAAAGGAAGATTATTAGTCTAATAATTGGGAGAGGAATGAGTGTTAGGAAGGGGGAAGAGTGGAATTTCGTGTGGATTATTAGAGGGAGTTCTGGAGGACACTAGAACGTGAGAAAGAAGAGTGTAGAGAGACTTTTATGCAAAGGTTAGAGAAAGACTTGGAGCTAGATCAATGGTGGTGCAAGAAGGACTCTAGGATTTCCAATTGGAGCAAGGAATACAAGGTTAGGGGAGCTGCTCTATTTTTCATATTAAATTGTATAATTTTATGTGGTATGTTGTATGATTGGGTCACTTTTCTACATTAAGATTCCACTGGTTTTGAGTTTCTGGAAATTCCCAGAAACCGCTTGGCGGCTTTGAAGGCCCGCCACGCGATGCATGAGCGTGACACCCATTTCTGGGTCGTTTCAGATGAACCGTAGGGCGGCACGGGTGCTTCCGCCAGGCGGCACAGATAGTAGTGTGATTTATGTGATTTTTTTTATGGACTTTAGGATATTTTGGGTTGTTGCAAAAGTATCCTATGCATGTTGAATGAGTGATCTTGTATAATCGTTGATCATTACTATGTTTTATGATACTTGAAAGACTGAATGGGTTCCAAATCATGAAGGGTTCATGTTAGAATTTGGGGCCGAAACTGTTAATATGAATTTGGGGGTTTTAACCATGATGAAATCACAATTATATGATTGTACTGGATGAATATGCATGGGAAGAAACCAAATAGTTGTAAATTTATGTGTGTAATTGAATGGAATGAGATTTGGGAATTTAGGGTTCTTCAAGGATGCGGGAAAAATCTAGGATTTTTCCAGAACTGTATGCACCGCCTGGCGGCACATGAACTGCTGTTAGGCAACTCATGTTAAAACATGGGTTTTTGTTAAGCACCGCCTGGCGATAGAAAGATGCCGCCAAGTGATGAGTGTGGTGTTCTGTTCACAAAAAACGATGTTTTTCGTGTTTTCGCGGAGCAGGTATTGCCGGGCACTAGTTTCATGCCGCCAGGCGCCACCAATTTTTCTAGTCTGCAGTTTTCGTAAAACTGCATTTCCCAATTCGTTAACCGTTCGATTTAGGTGAAAATTTGGAAGGTTATTCACAACATGTTGTTCTTCACTTTAAACGGTGGAGATTTGAATTGGATGCCTGCAGAGGGAGATATACGTCACTCATGATTGGTTGTTTGAATTCCCTAATAGTATGATTACTAATGGATGATTAAGTGTGCTCAAGTGTTGGTATGGCTTTCATTGGTGAATGTATATATATATATAAATATATAGATGTTTGATTGATGAGTATGTTTGTGGTAGTGCTTGCTAAGACATGTTGAATATATGAACCTATATATGTTAGCTCAAATGTATGATGTTATAAGTGTGTGAATAAGGCCACAATTGATGATATCACTATGACCGAGTGTTGTATGATCATGACGGGTTTTAGGAACGTATGGGGACATGATAATCATACTTTAAATGTAATGGAATTGTGAGGACATGCGAAATAAGTATATAGCTTTGATTGTGTCTTATGTGAGGTATGTGAATTGTAAGCATGCAAAGGGTTGGGAAAATGAGAAGGGGAAAATAAATTGTGTGTTGGAATTGATTTAAGAGGTAAGTATATATGAATTATAAAAGAGAGGAATGTGTGCTTATACTTGAAAGATGCATATGTGTTGTGATGTTGGAATTTGAAATATATGAATGTGTATGTTGATTTCTGGATGTTTGAGAATTGAATGGTTGAATTCTAGGAATTGAATTAGAGTACCTAAAACCAGTACTGTCACATTACTAGTGTAGCGCCTGGCGGTGTAGAGTGGACCGTTAGGCGATAGTAGGAAACAGGGATGTCTTGTGAGTGGTGACGCCTGACGGTGATGTGGAACCACCAGGCGGTGTACTGCCATTTCGCTTAGCATCGCTTAGGTTGCGCTAGGCAATGATGTAGTGGCAGGGTGCGTTGTGATATGTTTCGCATGGCTTATTGTGTTGGTCCTGGTTTGGGATATGCTTGATGTTGTCATGAGTAGGTAGGTTCATGATTGGTGATGAACACGTGATGATATGAGCGGGGAGGTTCATATCTTGATACTCTCGTGTGGGGATACGTGCGGGGTGGTTCGTATGTTTCGTGCTCACACTTGAGAGATGATGCCAGTGGGGAGGTTCGTAGCTGGTGGATCACATGAGTTGGACTACGGGCAGGGAGGTCTGTAGAGTTGGACTACGAGCGAGGAGGTTCGTAGAGTTAGACCACGAGTAGGCAGGTTCGTGGAAGCATTGGAATCCCTAAGACCAGCTTGAGTATGTACCTTGTGTAGCGTAGTGTGCTTTTCTTGTTTTCATTATCATGATGTGATGTGACACTTGGATCAGGGGATGTTGTGCCATGAGCGGGTAGGTTCATGAATGGTGGTGAACACGTGATGATATAAGCGAGGAGGTTCATATCCTATTACTCTCGTGTGAGGATACGAGCGAGGTAGGTTCGTATGTTCCATGCTCACACTTGAGAGATGCTGCGTGAGGGGAGGTACGTAGCTGGTGGATCATGTGTGTTGGATTACAGACGGGTAGGTCCGTAGAATAGGACTACAAGCGAGGAGGTTCGTAGAGCAGGACTACGAGCGGGGAGGCTCGTAGAGACAGGACCACGAGCGGGCAGGTTCGTGTGAGCATCATAAACCCTGAATCCGAGGCTAACTATTTGTGTGCTGTGAAGGTTAAAAAGCCTTGGGGATTAAGGTCTTGGCCAAGAATTAACTAGAATAAAATAGATGGGTGTATCTTGATTTGTATTAACTGATATCTTAACTAATTATGAGCTCACCCTATCTACTTGTGTTTGGCGATGATCGTGTAATGCGTTACACGGGAGTAGATGATGTTGCAGGTGGTGCTGGTGAGGCATAGCATCGGAGAGAGGGTTAGCTGGGAAGAGCTTTTACAATCAATCTGGATTATATTTTCTTCTTTTGTCTCTCTATGACTTCTCTTACCTCTCCTTACTTTATTTTCTTCTAATAGTCTTTTTTCTAGGGTATTGGCAGATTACATCCCTTAAATCTCTTGAATCTCATGTTACTCGTGTGTATCAATTTTTTCATCCTGATTTCTGGTTAGTATGTTTTTTCTTTCTATTTGTGTTGTTGTTATTTTTATTTTGTTTTGGTTTTCTATTAGAATTAGAAATGTGTTTCTTTTGTCTAGTTTTGTTTTTCGGTACTTTTATATTTCTAGAGTTTTTTTTTTTTGCATATATCTTAAGGAAAAACTGAATTTTTTACAAAACTATTAATTAGATTTTGGTTTAGTCTTTCAGTGGATAATAGATTAATTGGAACATAATTCAAAGTTAAGTTTTCTATAGAAAGATAATTCAAGTTTAGTGAAAAAAAGACGTACTATCGAGTTTAGAAGAACAATATTTTTTTAATTATTTTCATTATTGATTAATCTTAAAATAAACAACTTTGCAAGTTTGTGAAAAAGTTGAGACTTAAGAATAAAAAAGAGACTTGAGACTTCAAGATAAAGTCTACTATCGAGTTTATTTTCTTGATAACTAGAACCAAATTTTATTGTTTTAATTCATTCGTTTTACATATTTATCTTTAGTAGTGTTTTATATATTATCATTTTTTATTTCATATAAAAATATATATAGATATGTCAACTAGAAAATTTGAATGAGACTATTCAAGAATTCAAAAGAAAAGAAGAATTGACTTTAGTTGTATAACAAAAAGGAGCTATGAACAAAAAAAAGAGTAAATGTCTTGTGTATTGTATATATTTCATTTTTGAAAGAAAAATGCTTAAAACTTGAAAATTTTTAAAACATGATAATTTGTTGAATATTGATGGATTTGATTTAATTTCAGAATTAAATATCTTAAGGGAAATTATAGGTTTGAAAAATGATAAGCCAATTGACATTCTTAATTTTATAAAAATAATAAATTCTTTTCCAAATGCATATATAACTTATAGAATAATGTTAACAATTCTAGTGTAACTTGTTTCAGCCAAAAGGAGTTTCTCAAAGCTAAAGATAATAAAACTTATTTAAAACCAACCATGTCTCAAGAAAAATTAAACGGATTAGTCCTATTATCTATTGAGAAATAAATGTTAAATGAAATAAATTATGACAATTTAATAAATAATTTTGCATAAAAAAAGCTCAAAAAAATTTTAAATAAAAGGTCTCATTTTTTAAGTTTGATTTAGGTCTCCCAAACCATTGAGCCATCCCGGTACGAAAATTTTGCCACTTGTGAGTAGGGATGTCAACGGGGCGGGTAGTAGCTCCTCCGCACCCTACACGCTGGATAAATATTCGCCTCGTACTCGTACCCATATCCGTCGGGTATCCATTATACGGGTACCCGCCTATTTTTTTCATATCTGCGGGTATCCACAGGTACCCGCGGGTATTTACAAAATTATTTAAAAACAACTATTTAATCATAAATTCAAATAAAATAAAATAAAATAAAATAAAATACATCACTGTCATAAATTTTAAATAAAGTTTAAATAAACTCAAGTTCATACAAGTCCAAATAATTATAAAAGTAAATATAAAATGACGTTCAACATAATTGAAAATTCTTTAATTAGTACTTTGATAAAAAAAAAACACATTTTCTCCGATTGATTCCTAAAAATAAACAAAATAAACAAATAATAAACCTCAATCGCCACGTGTCAAATATTCTTATTTTAATTCCATCATTTGACAACAAGCATACCATAAACGTCATTATCTACATAGGATTTGATGTATATGTCCAATTTCAAATAAAGGAAAGAGAAGAATGTCAAGGGGTGTATCTCAAAGAAGGCAACGTATCAATACTTGAAATATTGAAGAATGAAGAAAAGATGTGCAACTTAAAAAAAATTAGGCCAGAATGTTTTTTACTAATTAATATATATATATATATATATATATATATATATATATATATATATATATATATATATATATTATGAGGGTATTTTTGTGAATTAAGGCGGGTACGGGTATCCACGGGTACGGATACTATGATACCCGTACCCGCCTCGTTAACATGCAGGTATCAAAAATACTCGTACCCGCAGGTAGCGGGTAGCGGATATCCATTTTTAATATTTATTTTCTACCCATTACGGGTTTTATCCGCGATTAATCTCTTTTACTTTATTCGTATAACTAAAACTTAAATTGAACAAATATGAAATTAAAATTTAAACTTTTAAAATATGAGAACATATTTTCTAAATAAAAGAATTGAATGATTTTATTATTGTATATTGAAAATATAATAAATTTATATTTCCGCTAAATTATCAATTATCCCATATATAAAAGACATCAATTATCCCAAATATAATTAAATTTATTATTATGTTTACATGTAATTTAATACATATATAAATATAAATAAATAAATAACAAGGATATATATTATTTTATTAATAACATAAAATATGTTAATGTTTAATTTGTTTGAGAACAAAAGAATCATGTATCTTTTTGTTTGATACAATGACAGTATTGAAAGCTTTTGACATTGATTGTCTTCTTAAAAGTGATGGAAATTTAGATTTTTTTCCCAGAAGCACGGTTCCTTCTTTTACTCACTTGTATAGCGTGCTTAAATATTACGGTGATAGCACGATTTTTGTTTTCACGTGGGAATTTGGTTCCCTAGGGATTGAATTCCAACCTTGTTTTGTCAAATTTTTTTTCATTCCCCAATCAAACAGAATTTGGTTCTTAGGAATCCGAATTCTAAATTGAGTTTTTATTTTTTTTTCTTTTTTAAATAAATTAGAATTAAGATTTTTGAAATTAAAAAAATATTTAAGAGTTTTTTTTTTTGTAAAAAATGGTTGAATTAGAGGTTAAATTTATTTTTTTTAAAATAGATTTAGTATTATGTTTTTAGTTATTTTAGGTGTTATTTGAAAAAATAAAAAAATAAATTTTATTTTCTTTTCTTTTTGAATTTGTTGAGTTAAAAATGGATATAATATTGTGTATTAAGTTATTTTAGGTGTAATTTGAAAATATAAAAGTAAATTTAATTTTAATTTTTTTTACTTTGTTGATTAATTATTTTTTATACTAGTGATTTTGGAAAAAAAATTATGAATTATAATAGAGGTAACTAAAGTAAAAAAAAAAAAATTAATGTATAATGTTTGAGATGGTGTTGTACTATTTATTTTTTTATGTTTATTGAATATTTAAAATTAAAAAAATATGTTGAAGTAAGAATTTATTTTTTATTTATATTTTTCTACTTTGATTTCTTTATAAGAATTTTATTCATAAAGTGTTTGTTTTTTCACACAAATAAATAATGTAAAATTTATTGTTATATGGTGAAATTAAATAGTAGCTATTAACTTTAAATATAAAGTTAAAATTTATTTTTAAAAAAATATCCTAATAAATATTTTCAAATTAGGTGTATAGGACTCGGTATCCTAATAAAGGTGATACATCTTTTCATAATGGCAAAGTGCATCTTAGCCCATTATTATATACTATGAATCAGGGCATGTGATACATCTTGTCATAGTTTCAGCATGCATGTGATACTATTAATAATTACACTATGTATGGTCATGTGTTCACGTATATGTCACCTTTTCAAGTGGCCAAAATTATGTATCTTTATTGGCACACTATTCCAATATCATTGACAAGTCTTGTCATAATGTTAGGGTGCATGTAAGGCCATGTATTTAAAATATGCGTCAGCTTTTGTAGTGGTGAAATTAAATATCTTCCTTGGCACGTTATCCCAATTGAAGTATCAGCCAGCTTTTACAAGGGTGAAATAATAAATCAGCCTTGACATAATTCAATAAAGTTCACAAGTTTTGTCATAATGACAGGGTGCATGTGAGGCCATGTATTTGAAATATCCTGCAGCTTTTACAGTGGTGAAATTAAGTATCTTCCTTGGCATGCTATCCAACTGAAGGAAGTTAGTTTTATTTAAGATTGTGGTTCCTTAGTTTGAAAGTTGTGGAGTTTTATAGTACAATAAGTAAAAATGGTTTTTTGTGAGGAGTTGAATGCATATAAATCCTTTAATGTTGCTATTGATTTCGAAGATAGAAGGTTCTCCTTATGTAGAATTCCAAATGGGGTTACTCTTAACCATATGTGCATCATAATAAGAAGTCATTTGATGGGACCATTTGAGCCCCCACTAAGTCATTTGTGGTACCACGTCCCTCCTGAATTTGTTGAGGAAGGCATTGGTGAGTTTCTTTTTGTAAGAAATGACGAAGATCTTCAGCATGCCATTCAGTGTCAAACTGAAACTTGTTTTTTTTTTCTTAAAACCCTAAGGAGGCATGTTATGCCTCAACAAAATTTATACTTAATGTCAGACCACCACAACTCAATTAGTGCAGCATTCAACAAACCCAATAGTGACTGGACTGAAGGCAACTGCGTACAAGTGTTTTGTATTCGACACATTGCGCAAAATTTTACAAAAAGATTCAAGAATACAACTCTAAAAAATGACTCTGTCAACATGGGTAAGGTATTACATGTAAAAATTTGTCTTTTTTCATTTTTTTGGCGGTTAATTATTCACCTCCATTATTAGAAAATAATTGTTCTTATAATTACATTTGTAGTGTACACCACACTGCAACTAGTACTACAACATCATTAGAAAAGACAACCCAGAAGCAGCAGCTTGGGTAGACCAAATTCCAAGGGAACAGTGGTGTCTTGCATATGACAAGGAAGAAGGTGGGGTCACATAACAACAAATCTGGTTGAAGCAATAAATTTGTCTTGAAGAAGACAAGGAATTTGCCAATTTCTTCCATAGTATTGGCCACGTACACCATGTGCAACATATACTTCATGAAAAGAGGTAGGCAAAAAATTGCAATGGTAAGTGCTAGTCATGTGTACTCTAAATATGCGACCAACTTCCTACAAAATTCGGACTCCAAGTCAAACACACACCAAGTAAATGAATTTGATAGAAATACCACAAGATTTAGAGTGAAGGAGATGGTGAATCCCAAAGAAGTACGTCTTGCAAGAAAATTTGTAGTCAGATTAGATGAAAGGTGGTGCGATTGTGGAAAATTTAAAAAAATCCATCTACCATGTTCACATGTTATTGCATCTTGCAAGCATGCACATCACGACTTCAGCATATACATAAGTCCCCATTATAGGTTGGTTGTCATCATGAAAGTATATGATAATTTGTTTGACGAGTTAAGACATGAAGAATATTGGCCACCATACTAAGGGCCACAAGTTTGGCCTCATCCTGCCACAAAAAGGAGCAAGAGAGGTCGTCCTAAATCAAGTATAATTAAGATTGAGATGGACAATAAGGAAGGAAGACAATCAAGAAAGTGTTCCTATTGTAGAATTGAAGGACACACAAGAAATCATTGTCCTAACAACCTTGCACTTAGAGGATCCACATCGAACCACTTACTTTATGTTGCACTTTTAATTGTGTTCAATAAATTTATCCTTGATTCAATTCAATGGTACATCTTTTGTTATTATCTTTTATTATTACTTATTTTACATAAACCAAAAACAAATAACAAAATTATTTAAAATACAATAATAAAATGATTTTAAATGATTTTAGTTATTTCCTTCATTTTGAAATTATTTTTTACAAATTTGCAATGTTTATAATATACAATTTTTAAAAATTATCCAAAATTAAAAGAAAACTATAATTTCAATATTTAAAACATTTATTAAAAATAATTAATACTACATAGATTATGAAAGAAAATTTTAAATTAAATTGACTTTTATATTTCCAAATTACACCTAAAATAGCTTACTACACAATACTAAATCTATTTTTAACTCAACAAATTCAAAAAAAAAAATAACATTTATTTTTTTATTTTTCCAAATAACACTTAAAATAACTAAAAACATAATACTATTTTTTTAAAAAAAAAATTAACCTCTAATTTAACCATTTTCTGAAAAAACGAAAATAAAATAATAACACCTAAAACTATTTTTAAAAGAATTTAAAAAATTCCAATTCTAATTCATTTAAAGAGAAAAAACCAGTTTAGAATTCAGATTCTTGAAACCGAATTCTGACTAGGAATTAAAAAAAAATGTAACATGGCTACCTAGAATTTGGATCCCTCAGGACCGAATTTCCAACATCAAACACAAAGTGTGTTATTTGAGTAAAATATTTGTATGCTATGTGGGTAAAATAATCTGGAAATTTATGTTTGTTTTTCTCTTAAGAATGTTGTCTGAATATTAATAAATAGTGTAACGTCCCATTTAATAAATAAACTTACTTAAATGACACGTCACACAATATAATAATACGAGCACATATACGGAGTAAAGACCCACTCCTTAAAGATATCCAAGAGTTATAAAAGGAAATCTTGAGGCACACCACAATGCCAAAACCAGATAGGGTACAAGGTCTAATGTAACTAGAAACACAGTACAAATCAATATAATACATGGGCCATAGCCCTAACAAAAGACATAGAAAGCAGAGCCTAAGTCCAATCGATTAAGCAGCGAAACCTCCATCACCCTGATGACCATGGGTAGTTCTCACGTCTGCTCACATTAATAAATTGATGATCATCGCAAAAAAGGAGACGAACCACGTACAAACAACCAAACAAGCGAAAGGGTAAGCTAGAACCAAAAAATATTTTTATCATACAATCATATATATATTCTCACAGTCAATTATACATACGTCATCCAAGCATGTTATGACCTTCCAAACAATACACTAAGACTCGACGCGACTCATCTGGATACGTATAATTTAGTCGGATTCAACGGATGCTTGCACTTGTGGTGGATTTCTCTGCTCACCCCCGAGCTGCTCACCCCCGAGCTAAGTGTTACAAGTGTTACAATGTCTTAATCCCCCACTCACAAGGTTAGCCCTTAATGAGTTTTAGGCCTCCTGCTACTGTCACCACAAGAGTTAGTCCGCTCTATGTGAGACTAACTGACTCCTTAGAGCGTCATGATGCAACTTTACCTTGAATCCTTACCAAATTATATAGATGGGGCACCACCATGAACTCCCACTAATAGGGGTCATGGAATTACATCCCGACCACTGAAGCACCACCCTGAAATCTCACCTAGAAATTTCAAGGAATTACGTACTGACCACATGCCAATCATACTCAATCAATCAAGTAACATCCATCATGCACATAAATCTCATGCCACCCTTTATAACCAACCTCTTTCATGTTCCAAGTTAAATCCATACCAACTCGTCATTCTCAAACCATGAATATAGAATTGTATCTCATACTAATACCATGCCACTTTAATTACCAACCATCTCATTTGTTTTACATACCAAGATCACACCAACCCATCAATATAATTCGTAACCACAGATTTCCATGCATTTCACAAGCCTCATACTTTAAAATAGGGTAAATCAATCGATCAAACCATTCACAACAACCAATTGAAGAAAATAGTGTAACCTGCGACGGGTCTCGCTCAAGCTAGACGTCCTCGCTTAGGCGAGAGGAGTCCCTTCGCTCAAGCTGTAGGCTCTCGCTTAGGCAAGACTGCGACAGGGGCCCTGGGAGAACTTGCGGGCGCTCGCTTAGGCGAGGCCATCTCGTCTGAGCGAGATGGTCTTTCGCTCAAAACTTAAATCACTCGCCTGGGCGAGTACTCGCGCAACGCCCTTGGGCGAGTTTAGTTACTCTCGCCTGGGCAAGAGGAGCTCGCCTGGGCGAAAATAGCAGTTCACCTCTCCTGTTTCGCGTAATAGTGGCACACACACAAATTCCAAATATTTACCAGTTCACTCCCATCACAAGTCAAGCATTTTCCAAGCACATTAATCAGAAAACAGGATTAAAGCAACCGATACACAACTAAAAACTGCAGAGCCCTAGCTTCCCTTACCTGGAAACAACTAGCGGAAAACCCCGAGACGCACATAGTGAGCACAACAGTCCTAAGGGCAGGCCAACGAGCTGAAAAAAAAGGTAAATCAGAACAGTAATGGGATTACTACAAAACCCTAACTGAAATTTCGTAAAGATGCCCAGAGAGGAGAAGCGTGAGCTCGAGATTGACTAACGTGGAGTATGGGAATGAGGTTGAGCTTGCTTGACTATGGTGGTTCCAAATCCTAACAGAGGGAGACGGCTGCAGCTCTTAGGACAAAGGGACTATTTTCTAAAAGTGAGTAGAGTGGTTAGGATTAGAACAAATTAGGTCTGAATCCCCTTTTGGGCCAGCCCTTAGGCCCGATAGATTGGACAACTCTTAAATAAAAGGACAGAATATGTGTGGGCCTTACAAACAGATTATTGTTGTGGCTAATTATTCAGTTTTTAAGAAAAAACTATTAAATTTATATTTCTAAAATTAATTTTCTTACTTTTCATAATTTTCTATTCAATTTTAGTAAGTATCATGTTTTTAAACACAATAATAAAAATAAATGTCTCTTTATTAAAAGTATAAAATAATTAATACGGTTTATTTAAGACAAAAATGAACTAAATATTCATTTAAAAATTAAAAGATATAAATAATATTTTATTAGAAAAATAAGGAAGATATGTTTATTTTGTAAACAATTATTCATTAAAAAAATAAAAAAATATATAAAGGAAGTGATTAATATATCACTATATTTAACACTAAGGTGTACACTAGTCCTTTCTGTTGACCTGAGCATAGTACAAAAGGTGGCCGCAAAAACCCTAGCGATTGAGCGCGAGTGTGGCAGCAATAATGGTGAATTCCGATCTCCTCTCCGGTGTATTGTGAAACAGTGACACTGATGGTGTTGTTCTTCTTTGTTGTTTTCAGGCGGACGTAGAAACTGAGGTGAGTCAAGGAGTGCCGAAGAAGAGGACCTTCAAGAAGTTCAGTTTCCGAGGCGTTGATCTCGATGCTCTCTTGGACATGTCCACGGATGAACTCGTCAAGCTCTTCACAGCACGCGCCCGCAGAAGATTTCAACGCGGTTTGACCCGCAAACCTATGGCACTAATCAAGAAGCTCCGTAAGGCGGTGAGTTTTTCTGATGTCAACTTCATTTACTTCAAATTTGACTGTTTATACACTTTTGTTAAGGTTCTGTTCTCAAGCCTATGTTTGGATGAATTTATGTGTGCAAGCACTTTAGGAGTGGAAGAAAACAAGGAGCAATTTTTTTCCTAAGCTACAGTAGGTAATTTATACGTTAAAAACTAGCACGTGGAGGAGTTCTTTTTTTTTTTTTTGTGTTTTAGAAGAGGTTGTGTAGAAATATATTCAGACAAGATCGAAATTGGATTTATTTTGGGCATTAATCATTGTGAATGTTATTATGGTGTCTAGTTTTAATGAGGGTTTAATAATTTTGTTGCAATAGAAACGGGAGGCTCCAGCTGGTGAGAAGCCAGAGCCGGTGAGAACCCACCTCCGCAACATGATCATCGTGCCCGAGATGATAGGGAGCATCATTGGTGTTTACAATGGGAAAACTTTCAATCAAGTTGAAATTAAGCCGGAAATGATTGGGCATTATCTTGCTGAGTTTTCAATCTCTTACAAGCCGGTTAAGCATGGAAGGCCTGGTATAGGTGCCACCCACTCCTCTAGGTTTATTCCTCTGAAATGATGTCATATCAAACAACTCTTTTTGTTAATGTCCAACTTTATGTTGGTTTATGGGAATTAGTTTAATCAAATTTGTTGTTGATTTTGTTTTTCCTTCTGTTATAGTTTGATTTTTGGCGTATTTTGAAATTGCTCTGGTATGGGCCTCTAAAGCATAGGACCAAATCATTTCTACACCGCTTTCAAATTTTGTTTTGTAATGCCGGAGGTTGGTGATTAAATAATGTCAATTTTGTTCAGGGACATTTATATTACAAGGCTTGGCACTAATTGCTGAAATTCTCACGGTTTGTTGTGAATACAGGCTATCAAAATACTTAAAAATGTGTTGTTATGAGCCTGTTGCTAACTTGCTATTATTCTGATTAGGAGGGAGTTTAGTCTTTTAACTTCCTCATTTCAATGGATCCTCAGCTTGCATCCTCAAACCATCACTCTTTTCTTACCATTTTTGACGTGTTTCCACATTTTTAAGCACAACACTAGCTGTACTCATAACTTTACTGGCAATTACTTTTGTCAATTCCTAGAATCGGTAAAGGTAATTATTGTTTCACCAGTTTAATCTTGACCTTGACTGATATTTGCATGAGACTAGTTTGTTTAAGAAAAATTGCATGTTTTTTTTTTTTTTTTCTAGTAAAAGGAGTACATATGTTTTTGACATTTAAGTGAGTATCCGATTTTACTCCTTCCAGAATTTTGTTTACTTAATGGTCTCCAACGTATTTATAGCAACCTTTTTTAGTCTCTGCCTATTTAGTGGTTAACGTGGCTGACAGGGTTTGACAGTTATTAGTGACCTCGAAAGGACTTTTGGCCGGAATATCAAACTCTAGCTATTTTCGAAATTGGAATTTACTAGTGCATTTTGTTCCCCCTTTCCTCGTTATAACATCCCTTCACCATTGATGTCAAATTTTGTCACTAATGTTTACCTCACTGCATAAAGTAGATGTTGAAATATGAATAACTCTTTTGAAGGTGCACATGATGTTCTCTGACTTTTGTTTTTAAATCAAATGGATAAAGGTGTCCCTTCTAATGTCTACTTTGTGTTGGATCTTGTCATTTGTTTTTAAATTAGTGGTATCTGTTCTAATGTCTTGGTTAAATAATTGATGGATATTATAGTTTGGAGGCGTCGTGCTGCGTTTAAAATATGCTAAAGGCCAAGCTACAATGAATGAGTCTAGATATTCTGTCCAAAGGATTAGATATATTTACCAGAATTTAGGAAATCTATATTAAACTAAAACTGTAAATTTTTTCTCTGAATTTTTTGAATATTTGTTGGTCATGAATCGATAATATTTTCTCCCCCAAATGAACTTGTTGATTGATAAGATAGGGATTCATGTTGGAGTATCCGTGGTGTGTATTAATTCAGTTAGAAGTTTAGAAAGCATGATTGATCATGCATCGTTTCTAAACTTCATTATGTTATGCATCTATTAACTATGGTATGGTCATTGTTTAATTGATTCATATATGTCTAGAGTGATTAGTCCTAGGCAAGATTCTGATTACTAAAAGATTCTAAAGGGAGGAATTCAATTAAAACAAAAAAAAGCAGTTCCACGCTGCAATTCAATTCATATTCCTAAATTGCCACCGACGAGAAGTAGGAAGCATAAATTATAATCAAATATATAATAAGAAATAGGGAAGACAATATGGAGTAGACTCTCATTCTCGATTCTTATGCTCTTCCTTGCTCATTCTCGAATCCCTTCCACTATGTCTCTCATTATTTAAATTCTTATGGATAAAGTTTTACAAATATTAGATATGTTTGATATTTTGTTATTGAACCTGTTTTCTTCTTTAAAGTCAATAGCGTGATGAGAGTGAGAGTTTGGTGTTAAAGATTGATAACATATCAATCTTTTCTCATCCTCTAACTACGATCCAAATAATACTGTTAATACACTCTGTTCTCATTCATTATACATTCACACAATCAGGTAATAAAAACATTCCTCACAATTTCATTTTTGCATAACGGTTACAACACATCAAGGTCTTATTTATTTGTTTTATACATAACTAACACCTCAACGTTCCTAATTGTCTATAACTCTACATAATAGAATAATACACATTCCCAATTATAACATTGTCCCCCTCTTGTAAAGGTCGATCCCTCAATGCCCGTTGTTCTTCACTGCTCCTTAGGACTTCATTCCATTTGATATTTGGAAATTGCTGCTTCAACTAAAACAACTCATACCACGTTGCATCCTCAGGACTTGTATGCTTCCACTGTATCAATAGTTCAGTGAGAGCCTGATGGTCCTTCTTTTTCATCCTTCTGTCTAGAATGTCAATGTGTTTAATCTCCTTATGAAGTCAAATAGCAAATTGTTTCAAGAAACTAGGACAAACTAATCATGAACTACACACTTTTTACTTGACTTTTTTTTGTTATTTTTGCTTCTTTTTTGTTCTTCAATTTTTTTCTTGGTCAAATATGGTTTGATATTCAGATTAGCATGTCTCATGAAGATTTTATTATATTTGGTTGGTAATTTGCTTAAAACAATTACTACAAAACTACCACAAGAGAAAAGAGATTCAACACTTGCATATGTGTTCGTGAGTCTCAAATCATCTTACAAACATGTATATTTTTGGAAAAACTTTCAAAAGGGATTTAACACTTTAACAACTCTAGAAAACAATACATAGACTAAAAAAGAAACATAAGGACAAAAGCATACAAAATTAACCAAGCATCAACATCATACCCATTTTCCTAAAAAACAAATTTTGGCATAATATGCAAGAATTGGATAGAATGACTTGATTAATGGAGTAAACTAATGAAGAAAAACACAACATATATGGATAGCAACATGTTCATCATTTGACCAGATCAAGAACAACAAAGGAAGACATTAATCACGGTTGGCAGGATCTAGATAAGTCCTTCAAGGTCTTGGTAAGACAAAACCAATGCTTGAAGGTCCATTAGTGGTGGAAGCAAAAGAAGAAACAAGAAGCACCATGGGATAGACTAGAATATGAAGTAGAAAACACTAACAAATAAAGAAATGAAATAAAAAATGGATTAAGGGAGAGAATGGAAAGAACATGCCACCTTCAATTCAAGAACTAAAGGATAAGTGCATGATGATTCACCACTTGAAAAAACTTTCCAAGATAAGAACCCAAAGTAAGAGAAGAGAAAACTTCAACTTTAAAATGCTTTCAAAGAGACTTCTTATGCATTCGCTCAAAATATATGTATTTATAAAAGGGAGAAAATCGGGGTGAGGAGCTTGTCCTAAGGATGATTTATAGAGTTAACTTTGCTAATCAAGAGTTAACTTCTCTAATCATGCTTATCTAAATTAATCCCTTGAAATTAAGGGATATAATGGATGGGAGGGGAAGGAAAAAGAATCTAGGTACATTGAAAGGGAGCTTAAAGGAAGGAGAAAGTGACTAGCTACATTGAAAGGGAGCCTAAGGTGGGTGAATGCATCTAGAAACTTGGAATCCTCCTAGTTTCTAGATTTATCATACCTTTCTCAAGTTCCTTCTCTCAAGTTCTAATCCTCTCAGATGTTCCTATTTATTTATTTACTTACAATTCCTTTAATTTTTTCTTCTAATGCTTTGAATTTTCCTCTTGTGAGCCTCTAATGATATTGCTCTTTAATTTCTTCTTTGTTCTTTTTAGCCACATTTCATGTTTGAATTTCTTGTTGTCATTTTCTCTTTCCTCAACGCCTTAAAATTGTGGATTTCTCCAACCACATACTTCTAATTGACAATTTCAATACTCAAAGTGAAGAACCATGTTACTGGAACTAGCTGTGAAAATTTCAACATGATCTAACGATTAACAAAGTAGAACTCGAGATTTTTTCGATATAATATAACTTAGAAATAGAAACAAGAAAGCAAGACAATTAACTTCCCTTACACCAAAACTTTAACCAAAATGCATCTCATAATTCCAACATGGATTCACTACTTAAAAAACATTTATCATTTTATAATCACCAACAAAACACGCTTACCATTCCATATTCTCAAATTTAGACATTTCTCTACTCGTAATCACATAATAAGGAAAAATGTTAGCTCCCATGACCTCTATTTTTACCTTCCCTCACATAGTTTCTGTTGCACGTAAAGAGTTTTCAAAAAAGAGTTGCATCTCCACTGTTTCTACACACTTTCTACCAAACTATTCCTCCTCCTAAACTCTTTGTCCTATTTTTTTATTCTAACACAAGGAGATTCCACAATCCTACCAAAATTTGTATTTTTTCCCTTTTTTTCCTCTATTTCACCTCACCCACTCTTTAATGTTTCCATTAAGAAAATTCAAAAATCTTTTTCTTTTATTCTACCAAACTCACTTTCTAATGTATTCACTAAAAAAAAAAAAAAAAAAAAAACTCTTCCTTTATTATACCAAACTCACAATCAAATTAAAATTTAAAATTTGTTTCCTTTATTCCACCACACCTATTCTCTAACTATCCAATAATGTCAAAATTCATGCTTAAAAATTAATAAGTGTTCTTGACAAGAGTTAAACTCATAATCTCTCATTTTAGAACAAACACTCTAACCATTTGAGTTACAACACCAATTAGTCGTATGTCTATGACAACATTACTAATACACATATTGCATATTAATATGTATTTATTAAAACTAATAAGTATGCTAGGTGAGAGAAGAATACCTTGATTTAAGGTGGGATATCGTGTTTTCTTTTTGTGTAACCCTTACGATTGGAGTGGGAAGGGTTATTAGATCTAAAAAGTTGTTAATATGTGGTAGCTTAGTTGTCTAGTTAGTAGAGTTGGTTAACAAACGTCACGAGTTCAACTTTCACCTAGCATACTTTATTTTAAAAATTATTAAATACATATTAACATGTAATATGTATACTAGCAGTATTGACATATACATATGATTAACCAATATTATAGATTAAATGGTTTTAATGCTTCTTCTAAAAGGAGAGGTCTTGGATTTAAATCTTGTCATGGTCACTTATTTTTTTTAGCATTTTGGAAAGGAGTTAGAGTGATTTTGGTGGAATAAAGGAAAAAGTTTTAAATTTTTACTGGAAACATTAAAGAGTGAGTGTGATGGAATAAATGAAAAAAAGTTTAATATTTTTTTTGAAACATTTGAGAGTGGGTTTAGTAGAATAAAGAAAAAGAGTTTTATTTTTTTTGGTGGAAACATTCGAGAGTGAGTTTGGTAGATTAGAAGAAAAGGAGTTTTAGTTTTTTTAGTGGAAACATTAGAGAGTAATTATGGTGGAATAAAGAAAAAAGGGAAAAAAATACAAATTTTGGTGGGATTATGAAATTTCTTTGTGTTAGTATAAAGAGAATAAGAGAAAGAGTTTATGACGAAGAATAGTTTGGGAGATAGTGTGCAAAAACAATGGGGTGCATTTTTGTTTTGGAAACTCTTTACATGGGTAAGTGTGCTGTGTTGGTGATTATAAAATGATAAATGAATTTTAATTGGTGAATTTATTGTGGAATTATTAGATATATTTTGGTTAAAGTTTTGGTGTAAAGGGAGTTACTCTCTTCTTTGTTTTTATTCGATTTTTTTTTCTTAGAAAAAATTTGATTTTTCTTTCTTAGAAAAAAAATGATTTTTCTTCATTAACCCACTACAGAAAAGGCTTTTGACAACAATTAAAATAGTCTTTCTACTACAATTTTAGAATCGTCGTTGAAATGACCGTTGTTAAAAGTTTGATAGAAACAATTATAGTTAAAAAATTTGTCATTACATTTCCAAACCATGACAGTTTAGAAACATTGTCTTTACAAATAAAATTAAGAATAAAAAAATAAAAATTCACAAAAGACTTATAATAACGGTTAAGACAAATATACGTTGTTATAAGCCTATTAGAAATAAAAAATAAAACTAAAAGAATGGGATATGACAACAAGTATGACTTAAGTTGTCACTAAAAATTGGTATACAACATTAAAAATGATATATAATGATGATTTTGGTAAAAACAATCATTAATTATTTTTTTATTTTTAAATATAGCATTTACAATTTCTTTCTATCCTAAATCTCTTAAAAATTTTCAGAAACACATTTGGACAATTCAAAAGATAGAAATATATAAAAGTTGTAACAAATAACTAACTAATCTTCCAAACAAAGGTTATTAAAGATATATATCAAAAGTACTATAAACTAACTTTAACTTTTCAACTATTCTATATTCTTATATCTAAAAAGAAAATTTTTGCTCACACTTGTTGAACATAGGCTTAGAGTTGGGCATAGTTTATGAAACTATGTTGAACTACAAATTATCTATTAAAAAAATTAAACTCTTTTAACAAAAATTGAATTGGACCATTTTTGTAGTCCAGTTTAAAAAAAATCGAACATATATAGTTATAGTCACTTAATTCTTGAACTGTAAAATGTTGCAATCATATTCTTCATTGTAAAACTGGACCTTTTTTACTTATTTTACCTTGTCTTGGGCTTTTTAGTGTGTAAAATGCTGCAATCAATCATATTCTTCAGTGTTAGTGGTTTTTTTTTTATCCGTGTGGCAAGTGTACAAGATGATTTTTATTGTGTAAGAATTTATTTTTAATGTCCATGTTATGGATTTTACTGAACAGTGTCTTTTTATTATTTATTTTTTATGATGATTTCCTTTTTATATCACTTTGGTTTAAACTTGAATTCTCATTCTTTGTCTTAACATACCATTGTGGTTATAATTAACTGTGATTAGGTTTAATTCAAAAGTTAATATATCATAAAATTTTACTGTGATGTATTTTAGATTATTATTATACACCATTCTTTATTTTGTAATCTTTGGATGCACTAAATTTCAATTATTCCTTGAAATTGGATTATAATTACAAAAATAATTGTTAAGGTAGAACTATGTCATATATATTATAAATAAATGGCATCTTGTTTCGCAGTTAAATTTTTAAGTTATTTTAATGTAATGAGAACTTTTAAGTTTATGATATAAATAAAGATTCTCTATGATTGATAAAAAAAATCACTAACATTGAAGAATATGATTGATTGCGGCGTTTTGCACACAAAAAAAATTCAAGGTAAGGTAAAATAGGTGAAAACGATCTCGTTTTACAATAAAAATATGATTGCATCATTTTACAATTCTAAGAGTTAACTGAACTGTAACTACATAGTTTCAGTTTTTTTAACTAAACTATAAAGATGGTCCAATTCACTTTTTGTTAAAAGAGTTAAGTTTTGTTAGTATAATAACATGGATAATGTATAGTTCAGTACAGTTTGATAGACTATGCCCGGTCTTACATAGGCTAATGCTATTGAATACAATGGTTGTTTGTTAATAAAATTTTGCAAAATTAGCATATTTGAAAGTAATGAATTATTTTATATGTTTAATAATGGGCTATTATTGTATGACATAATAGTCACACTTATGGACACCAATTCTTTTATGCCACTATACCCATAGTAAAACTATTTAAATAAATGAAATGATAATAGAGAAAGTAAACGAATGAATATACTATGTCGAACAAAAGCACTAAAATAAAAACATTTAATGATAGAAAACATGACATTGTATATTCAAGGTCAATGTACCAATAGGCGCTTCTTAAAATAAACTTATGTATCTACTACACTTTTCAAATAAGCAGGAGGCTTTTTATACAAGGAGCAAAATCATGCGGCAGTACGATCTGATATTGATAAATAACAATTGTTAATACACAATGCATTCAAAATTAGTTAAAACATATTTAAAATTCCAAAACTAAGTTATTGAATAAGGATATACTTACTTATCTATATATGGAGCAAGGAAAATTTGTCTATTTCGTTACATTATGGAATTATTGATATACATTTCTGTTTCTAATTTTTTGTTACCTGGTCATGAATTGATGGTCTATAAACCCATATGCGTCATCCTTTCCCGCTTCCAAACACAAACCATGTAAATACCTAAATTTGATACATTAATAACACATGTAATAAGGTAACAAATATGATAAGTGTCAAGAATAAGTAAATTTTCCATTTTAAATTGACACTTATGATGTATCAAATGTTGTTATTTGGGTATAAAACAAACCTCCTTAGCTTAAGATATAGGATGAGGTATTTAGAATTGTAGTTTTATGAATTATAATGATTTTTTTTTTGTTTTGCAGTGAATATAAAAGAAAATATCAAGTATGCAACTAAACCACAATACTAAAGTTGAGCCATGGAAGTAGAAAAGACATGATAACATATTTTGACTTTTTAGCTGAGTACAACAAATGGAACTGAGCCTCGTGAGGAAACCCTCTTTGTAAGGAAACCTGGAGCCCAAATCCATGAGGCTAAGTAGCCAAGAAAACCCTTTCAAGATGGAAAAGTCATGTGCTAAGCACCAGGACAATGGGCTGAGCTGAGAAGGAAACTCACTTGTGAAGTAACCCCTGTGGCTGAGCATCAAAATTTGAGCTGAATACCACCCAAAAATTTCTATAAATAAAGACCTTGAGTTGCAGTGAGTGGAGGCTCCAAAATGTAGTAGTAAGATAGAATAGGGTCTATGAGGCACGAGGGAGATCTTATGTGTAGATATTGGTGGAATTACATTGTAATATTCTGAGTAGCTGAACTTCCTCATGTCCAAGTTTGATGTAATCAATTCTGATTCTGTGCACGTCTACTTCTTCGGTATTTATCTTTGCTTTCATTCAATTTTTTATGGTTTGATTTATGCTTAATGATGACTTAATTACTCATCTATTTAACTAGTTTGGATTGAGTTGGAAAATCGGTCTCAAATTGTGGTCCAATCAAATCATCATAGTCATACTGATGCTTATTTAATAGCTAGAGGGGATGTTGGAGGAGAGATTCATGCACATTAAAGCAATGATTCATTCTACCAAGAATTGAGGAATCACACTAGGTTTGAAGTTCTTAGGTTCTAGTATATCAAAGATGAACCTAGATCTATATAAAAAGAGTACTCCAGGACATTAAATGATTTGCATAGTAAGTAAACAAGATGGTAGTGGTGTAGTAGAAGAAGATGAGATGAAATCAATTCATAGCCCACACTCCACTCAATCTATCTAATAACTACTATCTAATTTTACTTGCACTCTTTATCACAAATAAAAAAAACCCAAAAATCAAACTACCAATATACTTCTTAAATCCCTATGGATATGACACTTGTTGATACTATTACGTACCAGTACACTTGCTGGTAAATTGTTGTAAGAAACAGTAATCAGAATACAAATGGTTTTAAGAGTTAACTTACATAATTCATAATTACACAATAAATATGTTTAACTCCTGATTTTCAGCTAAGACTTCCATCAAATCATATTTATATATGTATAATGGAAGCTCGCAATCTTTGTCAAAATTAATGGCATCCCAAGGAATCTTTGTTGGGTCTATCCCTATGGTTGCAACAACCTCTCTCAATGTGGCTACTAGATCCTCGAGAGACAGTATTTTACTTTTATTCGCATGCAAATTTGTTTCATATTGCTACACACAAGAAGAATATGACATTAGTTAGGATATTATATACTACAAATGTAACAATATTAGTGGAGATACAAACCTAACTGTTTGGTATCATACTCACGAGATGTTTGGGCTAGAGAATGAAGGCTTGTAATATTTGTTATACAGTACCATAACCTTTAACAAATGAGAGGAAAGAGACTGACCATGTAACATAGTCAAACTTTCAAAGCACTTTCTATGGGTTACCAATTGGGAGGGAAATACATAATCAATTGATGCCCTGTGTCCATACATAATAATTCCACTAACTTGGTTTAATTTCAGAGTTCTAGGTTTTGGCTATTTCTGATCATTTGGGTTTATCTTTGTTAAGTGGTTTGGGCATGCATTTGTCATCTGTAGTTCATTAGATCATTACTCCATATCATATAGCATTTCTTGTAGCATTTTCTTAGTAATGAGATCAGAATAGATTAGTTCATCAATTAAATTTCTCCATCATAGTTTACATATAAGAAGATGCATCTCTAATTTGTTATGTCCATAAGTTGATACCAAGTTTGACCCTATATTACATTCTTTGGGGAAATTGATTTTGTATGAACTTAATGCAACTAATTTTAGTTCATCAAATGGCGTCATTGCTGAGGACATCAAAATTTTAGATGATTTGTTTATATGTTGAATTATGTGTTCATAGCATAATCCTAGTTTCTAAATTTCAAAACAAACCTCTGGTATCATCCTATTAAATAACAACTTCACAAATACTTTATCTCACAAGCCACATGACAATTTTTCATTGAAATCAAACTTTATTCTCAAAATAAAGCACCATTAAAATCTATTAAAACTCATTCTAGCATAAGTAATTAAATAAAACTTATTACAAATCCTTATAAAAGAAAATCAACTTCAAAATCTCCAACTATTACATTGAAATTCAAAAGAATTTAAAAATTCTTTAAGTAAAACTTATAAGTCATTCCCACGACCTCCTCACAAGTATGTATCTCCACTAGCATTTGGATCAACATCTACTCTCGTATGACACAAGTCATACAATCATCGTAGGTGGAAACCACAACCACAAACATGCAAGGGCAAGTTAACCATGTAACATCACATAAGACAATATATCAACATACCACACCCCTAACATTACCACCATATAACATGAACTCATCCAACATATCAACTATCACATGTTTTCAAACCACAACATGTAATCATCAACATATTACCACCAAGTAATATCAAACAGTATGACATTGTCTCTTAATCAACCACTCTACCTTTCCTACACAACAACGCCTCTTAGAAAAGTCCAATCCCCTACATTTCATAGACTTACAAGCAACAAGTCCACCTGTTCAACAAAGCCTTCAGTAGGAGCACTCTTGCTAAGCTCATGCCAAAGACTTATGGCGGAATGAAACCCTTTTACACTGACTCGATAAAGCCCTCTAGGTAAGAGAACCATCCTAGATTTTCAATTATTAGAGAATTCATATTGTTCCATCGCATATGTACACATATACATATCACATCACATAACATAATCCACCAAACCTCAACTCATTGTGCCCAAACATCCAATACATTGCAAACAAGGTCATATCATAATTTATCACCATAAAAATATTAACACAATATAACAAAAAAAAATGATGATGCGTGACATATATCTCCAACTACAAACCTTCAAATGAAAATCACACCCTTCAAACTGAAGAACAACATGTTATTAATGTGTTGGCAAACTTTCAGCTCAATCCAACGATTAACGAACTGAATATGGCGCTCAATGCCCAACAACATGAGACTCAGAACCTGGTGATACTGAGCCAACGCCAAGCCCCCCACTTTGCGTAAAAACACGAAAAAAATAGTGTGAAGAGGAAGAATTTTGCAAATTTCACAACACCTAACTTGGTAGTACACTATGATCACTGCACTGCATAAAACCATATTTAACCATACACCAAAATTCCCATACCTACCATTCCAACATTCCATTTTTGTGTATCAAACCAACCAAACCATTTTCCAAAATTTGAACCAACCTGCATTCATCAATTCACACACTAAACATACCTTCTCTCAAAAACCCAATTCATACAACACAAATGTTCCATAAGAAACCATATATGAATTTGGCTCATCAATCTACTAGTTTATAATGAATCATACTCGTTTCTTTCAGGATGTCAAGAGCATATTTTCTTTATCCTTTGATTGAACTACTTCTATGACCAAAAAATATTTGAGATTTCCAAGATCCTTGGTCTTAAAATGATTCAACATGTGCTCTTTTAACTGAGAGATTTTGACACCATCATTTCCTCTGATAACTATATTGTCAACATACACTATTAAGTACTAACATTTTCTAAGCGATGTATGGTAGTAGAAAACAGAGTGATCTGCTTCGCTATATTTCAGACTAAAGGATTAAACAATGTTGTTGAACTTTTTGAATCAAGCACATGGAGATTACTTGAGACTGTAGAGAGAGCAATGCAACTTACAAACTAAACTAGACTCCCCTTGAGCAATAAATCCAGGAGGTTGCTCCATCTAGATTCCTCTTTAAGATCACCACGCAAAAAGGCATTTTAATGTCTAGTTGATGAAGAGACCAATGTTGAATGGCTACCATGTCAAGGAAGAGTCTAACAATAGACATTTTGGCCACTAAGGAAATAAAAACACTGTGGTCAAGCCCATAAATTTGAGTATATCCTTTAGGCCACTAATCGAGCTTTAAGACTATCAACTTCACCATTTTTCCAACATTAATGGCATACTCCCAACGAAACTTTATTGTCTTCTTTTCATAAGGAAAAGGAACGAACTCCCATGTTTTTGTTATGTTCAAGAGCCAGCATTTCAATAATCATGACTTGTCGCCATCTAGGATGATCAAGTGCTTCTATCATAGTTTTAGGAATAGTAATAGAAAAGACAAAAGAAATAAAAGAGAAATTGGAAGAAGATACTCTGTGGTAACTAAAAAAATTATAAATAGGGTGAGGATTTTAGGTAGATCAAGTACCTTTGCAAATGGCAATGGGCTAACTTAAGTCATCATGAATAAGAGACATGATATCAAGTGATGATGGAGAAGGACCTTCTAAAGAGGACTCACCTTGGGGTATTGGACTGGCCATTTGGTTCCTAGGTTGATAGGTAATAATAGGTGATGATAATGGTTCAATAGGATTGTGAAAGATATATTGGATTATAGGAGTAGAAGACTCAATTAATGGTAGGACGTAGGGAAGAAGGGAGAATGTTCAAAAAGGGAGACATTTGCAATCATTTAATACTTCTTGGTCTCAAGTGAGTAACATCGATATCCTTTTTAAAGACGGAAATAGCCTAATAAGACATATTTGATGGCTCTAGCTAAGAGTTGATATAAACCTATAGACATATCATTGGACAAAACATATACAACAAAACAACATGTGGTGTAATATGAAAAAATTGGTTCTTTTGGAAATAAAATGGAGTAAGGATCTTTATTTTCAAAAGCGGAAGAAGGCTTTCTCTTAATAAGATAACATGTGGTTAGGATAACATATCCCCAATAATGAAACGACATATTTGCACCAAACAATAAGGTAAGTAGACTAGTGCAAAATACAATTTGAGCTTAGGAGTTTAGATAATTCAAAGGAAAAATATTCTTTACCATTATCGCTTCTTAATTTTTCTATTTTTCCAAATTGATTTCTAATTTCATTAAGAAAAGACATAAAAATTTATAGAAGTTCAGAACGAACTTCCATTAAATAAACTCAGGTACATCCAAAAAAATCATTAACAAAATATCTAAAGCCAAAAGATGACACACGACTTAGTCCCAAAATGTTAAAATGGATAATAGAAAAAGCATAATCACATCTAGATTTAGAATGTTTAGGAAAATAAGACCTCACTCACATGCTTCCCTAATTGATATAATTGACATTCCAATGTTTGGAGACTATTAACTTCATGAACTATCTTCTTTACTTTTGAATAATGAAGCAACACAAGAAACAAATGGGCTAGTGCCAAAGTAGTAAAGGCCTCTACTTCATGTCCTTTGCCAATCATTTGACCTGTACCACATTCATGTATGACAAAAGAGTTTCCATCAAAGGTTTTAGAGCAATTTAATGATTTTGTTACTTGACATAAAGAAACGAGACTAAAAGGACACTCATGAATAAAAAGAAAGGATATTAAGTTTAAAGAAGGAGAAAAAGAAACTTGACCAATTCCTAGGGAAACCACTTTAGATCCATTAGCAAGGGTTATGAAATAAGATGTTTTAGGAAAGGAGAGAAAAGAGAACAAAGAGATATTACCATAAATATGATCAGTTTAACCCTCATAGATTGTGAAATGCAAGTTGTTGACAAATTGGAAGTTATAGATGATTGAGCTCAGCTGTTGGATTTCAACTAAGGATGTCAACGAGCTGGTGGGGTACAGGTAGTAACTCCCTTGTAACTTATCCACTAGATAAATATCCACTTCGTACCCATCCCCATATCCGTGCGAGTATCTGTTATGCGGGTACCTGCATATTTTTTTAATATCCATGGGTACCCGCGGGTATTTATAAAAAAATTATTATTTTACAACATATTTTAACCATTATTTCAAATAAAATCAATACATAACATTCATAAATTTAAAACAAAGTCAAAATAACTCATTTAAATAGTGTTTTAATGACAATTTAAAAAGAAAGAGATATTGTACTTTAAAACCACTTAATAAAAAAAATAATTCATTCAAAATCAATGTGTTAATAATTTAATCATGTTTTTTTAAATTTAAATTAGAGTACAGCAGGTACGCGTACCCACAGGTACAAATACTATGATACTCGTAACCGCTACGTTAACATGCGGGTATAAAATATACTTGTACTTGTTATCCACGGATATCCATTTACAATATGCATTTCCTACCTATTGCGAATTTTATCTATGAGTAACTGCTGGTACGAATTTTTTAACAACCCTAACTTCAACCTTAAATATTCTTGATATTCTTCATTACAGAATTTTGGTCAAAACTTTCAGATTTTGAAATATTGTTTGTCTTGTCAAGAAAGCCATGTACTGAATAATAGTTCTCTTGAGTGTGGTCCATTCTTTAAAATATGTGCATTGAGGACGATCTCCACCACCATGCCTTCCTTTAGTGCCACAACCCCATTTTCCACGAGATGAAACCATGGCAGAAGATTCAACATTCTATTGAAATTTTCTATTCTTAAGAGATGGAACACGAAGGAGGTGTGTTATTAGGTTTTCCATAGAAGGAACTTCTTAACCAACTAGAATTTGATTTCTAACATGATAAAATTTTTGATTCATTGTTCAAAGAATCATAACCATGTAATGCTTATCCAATTTGCTTTTTATTTCTTCTAATGAGTCCACTTCCAAAAACATCTTTAATTCCTCAACTGCTGATTGAGCTTCAGCCATAAAATTCACCATGTCATTGCTAGATTGCTTTAAAGAAGCTAATCGATTTGTTGAATCATAGAGGCGTTGACTATCATTTGCAAATATAATTTGGGCCTTTTTCCAGAAAGAATTACATGTTTTTAAAGCTCTCAATATATTCAAAATATTGGGCTCTACCGTTTGCAAAAGTAGATCACAAAGCTGGAAATCACTTTTCTTCCATTGTTGAATTTGATCATGTGGCACTGAGTGTCTCCTTGCAAATGATCATGAAACCCTTGACATAGGAACCAAAGTTCTACAGATGCAGACCAAGAAAAGTAATTTTTTCAATTTAATTTTTCAGAAGTTATGGAAGTAGTGCGTGAAAAAGATGGTATAGTCCCCGAAGACAAGATAAGTTGACAGTAGCAAGTGGACTACTAAAAACACAACAAAGAAGATAAAAACAAAAATCACCAAGGGTTCAAGAGAGAGAAACTTAGGGTTTTAGGAGAGAACACCCTAGGAGACCCACCAAAAGACTATGAAACCAGAAACAAAGGACAAATATGGACTCACAATGCTCCGACAAGCTAGACAAAGGTAGTTTGGAGGAGATCTGACAATTGTACGACGGTGCGTGAGACTCACGTGCCTAGGGTAACAACGACGGTAAACAGCGAGTGGCAACGCGTGTGATGGAGAACTATCGTGCGACTACTGGGGTTGGATTGTGCTCCTTGAGGCGACTCAAACCTAGGTGTTGGATGTCAAAAATCGAACAGACAATGGCGGACAGCGGCGAACAACAGTTAACAGAAGAACAATGAAAATTTCTTTGAAAGAGAAAGGCACAACAAGATTGACCCGCTCTGATACCAACTAAAGATTAAAGTGAAAAAGATTTAGAGTGAAATTGAGTGAGTCTGATTAAACTATTCTCTCAAAACTTTCATATTTATAATATCTTCATATACATAAGATACAATGAACATAAGAGAATTCTAGAAGACATTTGTAGGAAGTAGGATCAACACAAAGTCCAAGGCACTTAATAATAAACCCTATTAAAGGTCATTTTTTCTAACAAGTTGTTTTAGATTTTAGTTAAAAATAGGCTAGTTGCTAGCTTGGTTTAGGTGTTTCTCTATGCTTTCAAAGAGTTAACTTGTGTAACTTGATTTAATGCAGCAAGAGAAATCTAGGACAGCTAAATGGAGTGATTTGAGGGTTAATCAAGAGCAAAGAAAAGGGTAAATAGAAGCTGCAAAACAATTCTACATCAGTTTTGGTCAAAATCTTAAAGGGTTGACTTTTTAAAATTAACTCATAGACCTAAACTTGTTGTAGGAAACCTCCTATGGCATAAAAGTACAATTCTTCAAGCATCTGATGTTACACTTTTTGAGCTCATTAGTGTAGCTAGTTTAGCCTAGTTTGGTAGTCTTCTTAGTAAACTACTACACAAATATAAAATTTTACGACTTTGGTATAGGTTTATGGATGCAATGCAGTGGCTAAATACTAATTCTAAGAAGAGAAAATGCAATGGACAACAAGTACACATCTATAAAGGAAGTCAAAGCCAAATGTTGGCTAAGAGTTGACTTTCACTTTTGGAGCCCAAACTCATGGATAGGTTGTTAGAAGCTCTAGGAGGCAAATTTTGTGACTTGTTGATGATCAAAGTAACACTTGCAGTGGCCTTAACCATTGCTAGTTGGACAAAAGTTAATTGAAGCTTGGTGAAGTGATAATTTAGCTTAGCCTTAGTTACTTTAGGGAGTTTTGAGTAATTTTTTTATATAGGAATTGAGTTAGTTAACCAAGTTGTAGTTAGAAGGTATATAGGACAAAAACTCAGTAATTATAAAAAGAATCATCCATCCACACATTCACTTTGCAAGCCATAAACAATTTTCTCATTCTCTCTCATTTACTTTCATTTTTTTCACCGTTTTTTTACATTTTTTCCTTGGAGACCAAGTTCCCTTGTAAGAGAAAAGTTCAAGGCTTCAAGAACTCTCACTACTAAAAAAACTCATATTTCCTACCAATTTTGTTTCGAAATTTTTTTTGTAGAAAATACTTATAAATTTTGTTATGAAAAATCTTTTGCAGGAAATTGCTGCCAATTTTTTTGCAAAATATTTTGTATAAAACACTTTTCGCAACAAATTTTGTAGGAAATACTTGCAAATTTTATAATTTTGTAGGAAATAGTTATCCATGAAGGAATTACCTGCCAATTAAAATTCTTAGAAAAAATAGCAGGAAAACGTTTTTTCTTGCAAATTCTTTTAACAAATTTGCAAGAAAATTCCCATGTAATATGAGAATTTGTAGTAGTGGCTGTTGTATCTTTCATATCTTGTCTTACTTTTGAATGATGATTTTCCACCATTTAATTCTTCTTCTTCTAGTCAAATTTCAATTTTGAACCAAATAACTATTTTCCACCGTTTATCATTGAAAATAAGTTACATATAATAATGTTTTTCAATTGCCAATTATAGCATTGAATAAGTTATATATTCCAAAAAAAAGTTATAAACTATAAACTATTACAAATCTTGAGTACAAAGTTAATATATTTTAAGGCCTGCTGAAATCTACAAGCTAAAACTCTAAACAAACATACATGGTAAAAAACTGAATCTCAGCTTACAATTAGTTCTACATCAATAGATAAGAAAACAACAGTAAAGCATAGGAAGCTATGGTTATAAGTCACAACGAACATAGCAGGTAGTAAGCTCATACCATGCCATAAAACAAGATCCAACAACAAAAAGAAGACTAAGAATTTCAGTTTTTTAACTAACAAGTGTTTCACTTTGTAACAAAAATAAAACCCCTACATTTTGCTTCTACCCTTGCTACTTTCTCTCTACTACAACAAGTGAACCTATCGGTTAACACATAAAGAGCATTTTCATCACCAACCAACCTTACCATCATCCATGCCCTTATCTCCTCACTTGTTGTACAATCTATTCACTTTATATTCTTTTAATATGAAGGTAAAATTTATATTAATCACTAGTTATAAGGATGATATTGACAAAAAAAATCCATTCTGAAAAGTAATATCTATATTCTTCAAAGATCAACATCTCCTATTCATTTTCTAATTTACTTTTCTCAATGACAAAGGATGAACATCACTCGAAACAAATCAATCTTCTAGAAATCAATTTATCATGTATATACAAATGGAAAAGTTATATTTTTCACATATGAGTTGATATTTGGAATTCACAAGACAATCAAATATGAAAGATATCACTCAAGTTTAAAATTGTATTTTCTCACCAAAATTCGCTCAAGTGTTTTGGCTTGTGTTTTCACTCAAAATACCCATGTAAGTAAACACTCGTGATATTTAACAAGACTTTAATATTCATAAACTTTCAGAAAACATGCATTCAAAAATCATGAGAATTTTCACAGGTTATAATGGGACCAAGGTAAAGGTAGGAAAATTTTTAGGATTTATCAGTTTTGCAATAATAATGTAGAAAGAATAATGGATTATAATTTAAAAAACAACTCTTTTTCGTTTGTTGCTCTTTTTGACAAAACAATCATTTTTCTATTTTTTTTTTCAAAACTCTTTCATCACTTTTTTCCTTTATGTGATTTTTATTCATTTGTGGGTGGGGTACTCACCCACACACTTTATTCCTCAACCAATCCTAACATAATCCACTAGCTCCTTCTTCCTAAGGTAAGGAAAAACATAGTCTTTTTCTTTACAGGATTTACAACAGGCTTAAAACAAGAAAAAGAGTTTAAAGCTCAAAGGGGCTACCAGTAGATTAATATCAAGGCGATCTTATTTGGCCAAGTAGCTAAAAACAAGAAATGCCACAGTCATATCAAATCATGCATATTCACTAAAGATGCAAAACAAAAGAATCAAGCTAAACATTTGAGCATAAACAAAACATGAGCAAGTCACTCAAGAAAAATAAGAATGACACATGGTAATCCATCCTTTACAATAAAGCTCAAAACCCACAAGTGTCATGAAGCTTTAATCAATTTATTTCTACACCTCTATGAGTTCAACTTAGTTGCAGTTGCACTAACACACCTCAAAATATCCAAAGAACATTTATGCAACTAAAATGCTATTTTTAACATCTTTTTGTATCTCATGCTCAATAAACCCAATTATAAGAAATCCTAATTAAATAAATCTCTTAAGAACAAAATTAAATTAAAAATCCAGAATTAAACATTAAATGAGGGCAAAAATACACACTCATCAATCTCCCATTCATTTTCTAATTTACTTTTCTCGATGACACTCAAACACCCACAACATATATAAATCCTACACTAGAACAATATAAACATGTTGTATAAAGCAAATTGCATGCTTATTATCACATTATTCTCAAATAGAAAATTTTAAAACTAAGATACAAAGTTATCTTTGACTTAGTCATGAGTGTGTACCCTTATCACTATATTAAGATTCTTTCATTCTTAATGCTTTAATTTTCACCATTATTATCCCCATCTCTATATTCAAAATAATTCCTCATACAAAGGAACACACACTCACAACCCTCATGTTAATCCTAAGATTAAACTATTATGCACTCTAACACAACTATAATTAAGAAGAACGCAGAACCAACATAACAGAAATACAACACCCTACTTCCTACAGTTCGCCTAAGGTTTGAACAACTCTGATACCAAAATGTAACAACCCTATTTTCTTAATCATTCTCTTAGTAATTTTTACTAATGAAATGGTAAGCCAAGAAGGAGGGTTAATTTGGCTATATAAAACTTTTCCAAAGCAAAAGACCTTTTTTCTTTGAATCAATTAGACCACAAAATTTGAATGTAAAAACTGCATGATTGTACACTTTAAACCGGTCAAAACTAAAAACAACAAGTTAATCTATTCATACAATTATGAATTGACAAATTAAAATTTCAAAACAATCGACAAAAATGCTGGGAAATTATGCATAATGTAGGTTTCACGAATTTCACACAAACAACATAATTTCTCACACAAGATGTGTTCCAAATGGTATTTCTAACAAGATTATACTATCAAATTATATAGAAACATATGCCAACACAACAAAGATAGATTTGCTTAATTTTCTTCAGATTTTAAAGTGAGCAAGATGAGGGAAAGAGAATTGGATAGTTGTTTTTATACTAGTTCACTCAATCATAAAGCTACATCCAGTTTTTCAGGACAACATGAGCCTGGTTTCTAGTATTATCAAAAGTTTTACAAACCAAAAACCAAGATTACCCTTTTGAACAATAGAAACACCAAGATTTTTTACTCACAAAAATCTCAACTACAACTTTGTAAGAAACACACTTACAAACCTGGACTCCCACCAGGAACACAACAAGAGGCACAAGAACTACAAAACCTAATGGTGGCTCTCCCTAGCCAACAAAACTCAAGTTCTCCAAGCTTCTACCAAGCCAAAATGCCTCCAAGCTCAACTAAGATTTTCAATCTAACACTCGTAGTTGCGTGATTTAGAGAGAGAGAGAGAATTTTCCTTTAATGAATGACTGTTTTTCACACTCAAAAACTCAAAAATTGTACCTCAACTCTCTCAAACATAACTTATATAGTCTGGTCTTAAGTGAAATCAATCGGTTGAATTTTTCATAAAATATGTTGATTTCACTTGACTTAAGTGAAATCAGCTGATTGAAAAACAATTCAACTAATTGAATACATTCATACCATAAACTATATACAACAAGCCTTTTAACCTATTAAAACCCATTTTAACAGATTAAAAAGAACACACTAAGACTAACAAGACATCTAACCTATGTCATATAGCCTACAAATATGGTATAACATGTAGACATCATATTTTACAATTTATTTCCAGATTTAACACTATAGAAACATGATCATTGAATGGATCTTCATCAATCATTATCAACCACATGTGATCTCATGCACTTTGCTTTATCAAATCTTTGCACGAAAGTTGCTTGTGCTAACAATAATTACAATTAAGATTATAACTTGTTCCTGCAGAGAACAAATAAGATAAGTTAGGCACAAGTGTCACCTTACCCATACAGTCCGCTATCTCCTCAGTAGGCCTCTTCCCGGTTGACATGTGTCTGTTTGGACCCGGGAAGGGTTACCTGCAGAAGGGACTCCGAAGCTTAAGTCAGTGAAGGCTCTTAGAAAGTCAAATTAGGTGATTAAGGAAGTAATGAATGCGTACCTTTAATTATTGGGGTCCACGCGTATTTATAGCTCATTAATTATGTCTGACCATTCCATGGGCTGGGCCTTGGTTTGGGCCATAGGTGGGCCTGGGTCCTAGCCTAGGCCCTTAGTCCTGATTATTGTAGGCTTACTGATTGTTAGGTGTTTTGGTTTCGTCAAGTCTTTTAGAGTGGTCGGTGTAGTCCGATTACTTTTCTAGTGGTTTATGTCGTCATTGTTTGCATGTCGTCCTAGGCTGGCTGTTCCTTTAGCGGCTACCTGAATCATTTTTCGTATAGATGTGGTGATCGTTTATTATTATTATTTGGTTGAGTAGGCTAGGTGTGGTACACCAGTCCCCCAGCCTTTGCCGATATAAGTATGTCGGTGAAGGATGATATGTGCTGATGTGCTAGCGAATCCGGCTAGGTGTGGTACACCAGTCCCTCAGCCTTTGCCGATATAAGTATGTCGGTGAAGGATGGTATGTGCTGATGTGCTAGCGAATCCGGCTAGGTGTGGTACATAACTCATTAATAACATCAATAATTATAGTTAAACAAAGTTACAATTTAGTTCTCAGTAACAATGTATGTTAAAATATGGTTAACATAACTCATAAGTACTCCAAAATAGGAACTAAAAGCTTAATACAGTATTTCAAAAGGATTACACATATCCTATAACTCATTCTTATGCTACTTATTTAGTGGACAACTCCAGCTCCATTGTTAAAGACAAAAATACACTTAGTTATTAGTTTTAATATATATATATATACTTATGTTTTATTTGTTGGGTCATCACATCTTGCGTAATTGATTTCATGAAATGTTGCTTTTCATATTTTAGTTGAATTCTAGTTCGTTGTGATTTGTAATTTCTATTGTTTGGTTATAGAAGTAATTCGTATCTTGTTTCAAACCAAATATTTGTGAACCAAAGACAGAGGTAGTTAATTCTATTAATTGTTCTTTGTTTGATTTTTGAATTCGTGCTCTAAGTTGAGTTTGTGTTCAAATTAGTTTGGTAATCATTCTTCATAATATTTCACATCATTTTGCATTGCTAATTTAATTCTAAATATCACAAAAGATAAAATTCAAATTCGGGATCATATGTGATAATTGGCATTATTATGTTTTATCTTTTCTTCTTTTATCTTTCATTTTTATTTTATTATTATCTTTTCATATATTTTAGGTTTTATTTAATAAATTTGGAAAAGATAAATATTTGGTTTATATTTTGTAAATAAGTGGAAATCTTAGATATTTAAGAAGATTATCAATAGAATCACTAGAGATTACTGAATATTAAAATAATATATCAACAAAATTAGTTATCCACTAAGTTGGTTACTTTAATTACAAATCAGAATATTTGAAGAATATATCAAAGATATGGAATCTCCTTATATTAAAAGATATATATTTAGGACATTCAATTACAAAATCAAGTACAAAGTTGTAGGCCCAGTTCAATTCGAAAAATCTATAGATAAGGGGTTTGACAGAGGTCAAGAACAACCCTTAAGGTAGAAAAGAAACCCCTTTTGGCGAAGAAAAAAACCCCTTTAGGGGAGAGAGGGAAAGAAGGTAGAGGTGCATTCTAAAGGCCAAAGGCATCCATCTTCATCATTATTCTAGGATTCAAAATGTTAAGGAGTACCTAACTCCCTTATTTATGGGGGTCGGGTGTAATGTATTCTTAACTATTTGTAAATTTCACTATTCAATATAATTCTTTTTCATCACTCTTGGGTTCTATTCTTGTTTTAACAACATGATAATTATTGATTGCATATTTGTGGGTCTCTAATTATTGGACACGATATTAGAACCTATACTAGAATAGACAACTAATTGATTATGCATCTAGACATAAAGTACATCATTGGTCCTTCATAACACAAAAATTTAGATCATTAATGCGAACTTATAATAAAAATTGCTAAGATATTAGGGTTTTTATCATTCAAGTTTAGACTTGTCGCTAAGACATTAGGGCTTGTTACATAAGTTGTGAATGCTAGAGTAGAAATTAGAAGAATATTGTTTGGTGTTTTTGCTTTGAATTGGATCATGAAATCTGATCCTAGTGAAGCCTTTATCATATATTGTTTCACACCATATGTTTGATAAAAATACAAAAAGAGAATTATTTTTGCTTTTGTGAAATTTGTTGTCTAATTAAGTTATGAATTGTAATAGTTGCCAACTGTTTCACAAGTCTCTTGGAAAATGATACTTGAACTTTTCACTTTATTACTTGTGAGATTTGGTACACATGCAAATCCTGTAACAAGTTTTTGAAACATCAATGTTCATGTAATTAAGGTTCATATTTTCAGATCTTTGTGTGTAATGTGTTAAATTAATTTGTTTCGGTTCCTATGTTTAAGTGGAGTCAAATTAAGTGGATCTACATCATTTTATCATTCATTTCATCACTCCATTGCATAATAAGACATTTCTCTGTGTCCATACATAAGCATTCCACTTATTCGCTCTAATTTCATAGTTCTTGGCTTTGGTTGTTTTAGGTCATTTGGTTTATCTTTGTCAAGCAGTTTGAAGATGCATTTGTCATTTGTAGTTCTTTAGATCATTACTCCATATCATATAGAACCATTGATAAGTATGAAAAATACTTATTATTCATGTTTGATTGGACCTTTTAATTGTATTCATTCATGTACTTTGTGGGAAATTTTAGGTTGTTTTTAGGTTTCTTTTAGGTTAGTTGTATTTTGTGTTTTATTGGAGATTATTGTATAGGAGAGTGAAGGATTGGAGAAGAAGTGAGGTTGTTCTGTCAGGACCTATTCGCCCAGCGAGCATGCTAAGTCACCCAACGAGATAGCCCGGTCGCCTAGCGAGGAAGTCATATTGCCCAACGAGAGGACGGTTTTCTAAAGTGGTTATAGTGTCAAAAATTACACGAAACTGATGTGTTGGAGTGTGGGAACGTGATAGAACTTAGGAAAAACACGAGAAACACCATTCTGGGGCAAGGAGAACTCAAATCACTTCATTCATTCCATCAAATTCATCCATCTTTTGTTATCTAGATGCCTAGGAGTGACTAAACTCGTCTTTCATTGGGGTTGGATGTAATGAACTTATACTCTCTGTAATTTTCCTATGCAATGTAATCTTTGTCTTTATTCATATGTTCTATCTCAATTATTGATGTGCATGGTGGAAATCTTTGCTATTTGGTTGTATCTAATTATTGGGAAATGAATTGGAACTTAACCTTGGATAAAAAAAAAACCATGAGATTGGGTTCTAGGAATAGACACAATCTCTAGGTCATTCTATACATCAAATCTTAATGCAAGTCATGTGTTAATATAGTTAAGGAATTAATGTTTTGGCATATTTGACTTAGAACTTGTTTATAAGGAATTAGGGGTTAGTATGCTTATGATGTGAATGTTTGAGCAAGATAGAGAGATTGTGTAGGAAATATTATGTTAGTATAGTTCATGAAATCCAACCTTGGTGAAGTCTTTCCTAAATTATTCCATAACTTTAGTGTTTAGTAATTTTGCATGATTATCTTAAATTTAACCAATCTTTAATGTTGACATCATTGCTGAAATTAGTAAATAATTACAATTAGACAAACAAACACAAATCCCTTAGGTAAACGATACTTGGACTTTCATTTTACTACTTGTAACGAGTTAGTACACTTGCCAAAGAGTTAACAATCATTAGTTGCTTACATTTCATGCATTCAATCATCGCATCATGACAAGCATTTCTTGTAGCATTTTCTTAGCAATTAGATTAGAATGCATTAATTCACCAATTAAATTTCCCCACCATAGTTCACATACAAGTACTGGAATCTCTAATTGGTCATGTCCACATATTGATACCAAGGTTGGCCTTATATTGCACTCTTAGGAGAAATTGGTTTTATATGAACTTAATGGGACTAATTTTACTTCATCAACATGTCCAATCTCCAACAAGCAATATTTCTAACAATTCAGCTTACAGTATTGTGTCTCAATACACAAGACTTAAAGGAAATCAAACTTAAAGGAACTATAGGCAAAAAAACTCAAACAAAGCTAGGAATTAAGAAAACTAGTTTAGAATGATAAGAAATGTGACCCCAAATTAAGCACCATAAAGCGCACAAATAACATGTTTAAAGCCCAAAATTTTAATCAAACATTGTTGGATTATACAACCAAGTAAAATTTTGCATCTTCTAATTTCAACAATTGCACAACTCACATTTGGCACACAACTCCATATTACACTAAAGGAATGGCAGATTGTAGGTTCCACAAAATTTTCTAGATGAAACGCTTCAAATTGAACGTGCCAATAAATAATTGGTTTGACTATTCCCACCGCACGAACCAGAAATTGGTTGTTGTCCTAGTTGTTCAATTACTCTACCAATAACTCTTTTCATCCATTAGCCAATTGAGCGGACCCACCTTTTTACATCCAATCAACGACTTAACTAAAAGATGGACCAACTTCTACAACATGCCAGTTGGTCACCCAGCTTCACGTGTTAACTTCAATTGATCCACAACGTAATGGAACAAATTCAAACTCGTTATATGTGAACTTTGGCACATCCCATTCAATGTGGTTACGTTGTAGACTGCAATTCCGAAACAAACTCAAATTGCATCAAATGCATACAATCTATTGGCTTCGTCCCATATGTTGAATCAACACTGAACTCAAACCTTATTGATTTTTGAAAATTTTTCCAATGAAACAATTGCATAAACACTTGTTATACAACCAACCTAATTCAAGTGCAACACTAAACAAGCCAAACCTCAAAACATTACTGGTACACATAAGATGAATGAATTCGAACAAAAGAGACAATTTTTAGCTAACTAAACACAACTAAGCATAAAATGACCAAATGAATGTAAGTATAAATGCCATATGCCGAATAAATAACACACTTCAACTTGTAAACATATCAACATGCCACAACCTAGGGTCTAGATACCATGCGATATGAACCAGATTTCATATTTTGATGATCAATCAAGTTTTTTGAAGGAAAACACTTTGTTTATCAGGTGAAACTTATAAGGACTTGATTCATTTGATGACTTAACAACTAAGAAAGGATTAGACTGATTAAAATGGCTAGAATCACTTAATCAGATGATTGAATCGATTAAAACACTAATTCCACCGATTAAAATAGTCAAGTACAGATGAACATAGATTAGGTATGAAGCAAGGAAACTTATGTGGTTGAAGACTATGGAAACAGATTGGAATTAATACTCACGATGGATAAAGTTCAGGAGCAAATGATGCAAATTATTGGTGAAACGTCAATTTAAGTGAGGATGGATGAATGTGATGAATGAAGCTGCAAATGATGCTTGAACGAAGGAAGTCATGCCACTTGGAAGAGGTTCTGAGATAACTAAGGAAGATTTTTCACTTCGAATTGTAAAACTCAAAGACAAGGACCAAAATTTCAAACAAATAACTTAGAGAGAACTCTCACTTGATAGAAAAATTCAAATTTTCAGTTATCCAAAATCTCCATCTAAGAGTCTATGAAAAGGATTATATACTATGGACCTTTACACTCATAAGTCCAATCACTATTATGGCTCATCTCTACAAGAGTCTACAAGAGTCTAGAAAAACCCTAATTACATCGAAATAACACAAGCCCAATAATAGCCCAAACCAAGAAAAGAAAAGAAATAAGACTACTTATGGTCTTTGTGAAGATCCTAGTCATGCTTCCATCACAACCCTACAAAGTTTAAAGGAAAAACATTTCCAATTGAAAATATGTTTAGAGGCATCACTTGCCCTGAAGATCGAAAGTTGACATTTGCATCCTTTATGCTAATTAAAAAGGTTGAGTATTGGTGGGTCAACATGCAACAACTGATTGAGGCTCGTGGAGGGGTTATTAATTGGGAGAGTTTCAAGGGGAGGTTTTTGGAGAAATACTTTCCTAATAGTGTTAAGTTCGAGCGAAACGTAGGATTTATGATGTTGTTGCAAGGGACAATGTTTGTGTAAGACTATGTGGCTAGGTTTGAGTATTAGTCAAACTCTACACTCATAATGTTACCTAAAAAGTGAAGATGCTAAAAGTTCAAAAAAGGGTTGAGGCATGAGCTCAAAAATATAATTGTGCCAATTTGAATAAAATATAAGTTAAAACAAATCAAAGACTTATAGAGATCACAATACTAATTAAGTATAAAAAAAGAGAAGTATGTCAAACTTATTCCCACCTATCAATAAGAATTTAGTCAATAATTGGGTGGAAGTAAAACCTAATGCACAATTCTAGAAACTATGTTAAACCTAATGCACAAGGTGGCAAAAATGGAGTAGACAAGGTGACATCTCTTCATTAAGGACCATATGGTACATCTCTTCAATAATTGGATGGAAGAGATGAAGAGATGTCACCTTGTCTACTCCATTTTTGCCACCTTGTGCATTAGGTTTAACATAGTTTCTAGAAGTTAGGGTTTAAAGTGAAGTGGAAAATTGTGCACACCAACTTTACACCACAAAGGCCGAGAATTGATAAACCCTTTTACAAGTCCACGAGCACGCCTTATGTTTGATGTGCACAATTTTCCACTTCACTTGGAGGTTTCGGTATCTAAATCCTATTTTCATGATGTTTGATGCCTTGTGAAGTTGAAAGCATGAAGTTTTGTGTTTGTTTTCTTGTTGGCCGAAAGTTATCTTTGTTGTTATACCTTGCTAAAACTTTTCTTCACATGTTGAAATATTTTTTGAATGTGTGTATCTTTGATTTTGAGTCTATTGTTATATGTTCAGTTGAGGTTTTCTTGTCCTTGTTATTCATAATGTTTGAATATTGCATGATTTACATGACTTCTTTTGTGTGTGTCTTGGAATTGATTTGTGGCTTAAAATCAAGGAATTAAGTGACAAAGACACCTAAAACACCTTTCCATCATCTTTGTTGAGCTAGATTTGAAAATAGAAATTCTTTAATATATATATATATATATATATATATATATATGTGTGTGTGTGTGTGTGTGTGTGTGTGAATGAATGAATAAATGTATATAAGTGTATGTGTGACTACAAATAAGTCTTCTTATCTATAAACTATATAAAATAGAAATGATAAAGGTATTATGTACTAAGAGATTAAGTAAAAAGTTTATTGAATTGATAGATTACTTAGTTATTATGGCGAAACAAACCGTAAACAAAATCAGTATATCTTATCAAAGATTGATCAATATTATTTCAGAAGTAATCTTTATTCGATTACACACTCAATTACATTTAAGTTTGTCACCAAAATACAACTTATTAATTTTTTTATACAAAAATGAAAGAATTAACAAATTGATAAAACAAGAACAAAACAAGACATAAGAAATTTTTATACCAATTCACTCACAAGAGCTACATCTAGTTTAGCCTATGCAACTTGAGTTAGATTTTCCATTATATCAAGAATTACAAAGGTTCTCTACATACAAATTCTTGAAACACGAATAATCACATACTTTTTGAAAACATTACAAGAAGCTAAACACCTAATAGGAAGACACCTCTTGCAAACCTAGAATGACACCAAATACAAAAACAACACTCAATACACAAAGATTAAAAAAAACCTAGATGATTAACTCGCTTTCCCTAGCTAATCAAGAGATCTTCTTCCAAGATCAAGATGGAGACAATCATCATTCCACAACTCCTCGAACAAGTACATATTGATTCAACACCTTTAACTTTCTCTTGAAAAGTGTTTGATATTTTGTAAACAAAAAATCTCAAAAAGACTTACTTCATAGAAGACAAAAGGCTTGAATATATATATATATATATATATATATATATCATATGTAATTGACATATTAAATCGGTTAAAAATAACGGTCAATCAATTGATTTCATTTAACTTAGTAAAATCAGTTGATTGTTAGCTATTTTAACTTAATCGATACATTAATCATATATCTATATATAGAAGACATTTAACATGCTAAACACTTTTTTATCAAATTAAAAAACTCATGGATACAAGGTAAACAAACTAAACTAAGCATAGATATGATTAAAAAATCTTTAAATTCTTCAAGCTTTAAGGATTCGTCAAATCACCGTAATCAAGTTTCTATGACAACATTTAAGACACCTCCTAAGAAGGTCTAGAAAATTAAGGAGGGGGGAAGTTGATAAAAATGTCATCATTAAAAAATTACGAGAAAAAAAATGTTAGGATACAAATGTAATGGATATAAAAGCATGGTCACAACATTATTAGAGGTTACAGAAATCATACCAAAAAGACCATATAGGTAATTAACATCTTCCTAGATATAATGATTGTGTTACTTTTACATTATTGAATGTCACTTTTCTACTGTAATTACAAGGAGAAACCAGGACACCAACAAATACCAAAAAAATGCCAATGGTTATACTTCACCTATGCTCAACAATGTTGATGAAAGAATCAGAACAATTCTAGATCTACAATTCCATTAGTAATAGAGAACCCAGGAGGGGAGGCAGAAGATCTTATATAGACATTGACACCACAATTTTAAGCTCTCAAGCAAGTTCAAACAAGTCCTTTAGCCAAAACATGCGAAAATTTACAAATATTAAAGTTTTTTACTCTCTAGTTTCTACATCTTCAAAAACATTATTTCTTTGTTTTTAAAATCAATAATTTTTCTTCACAAGCAAAGACTTTTGGTCCTAACTCTGAAGATGAAGATATATAATATTATTGTAGACTTTAATCCACAACTCCTCCGCATATATCCAAAGGCACAACACTAAAATTTCATACACAATGATATCCTTTTATCATGTCATTCCACCCAAACCAATAATAATGTCCAACCCTAAACCATATAAACCGCCAGATGATGATCAAAACATAAAAAGGAACTTACCAATATTTCTTCACAAACTTACCCACCAACAACAACAAAATCCTAATGAATCACTACTCAAACCACCAACAAAGTCCTCACTGTCACATGCTTCAATTTTTTTTTTTCACCAATATTCAAATACTCTGTCCACAAAAATGACACATAATTATCTTTTTCAAAAATACGTGTCACCTTCCTCAACCCACACTCAAACACGTATTCATTCAGTTTTAATTAATTATGCAACGTCGTTTGGCACATTACAAACAGTCTAACATTGTTGGCTGTGGAGAATGCCATTCGTTCATTCATAAAATGTGGGAATAAAATTAGTATATAATTTATGACAGGAACAAAATATAAGTTCAGTTATAAATTCGGAAAATAAAAACATATTTATTCTTTAAATAATTTTTCACTTATTTTACTCGCATTATCTTAAGCATTTTCGAGAACTTCCACTGATAAAATAAAATATTAGCACATCTTGTTGTTCTGTAGCAGACGTGGGGCCGTGGAACCTGCATCTGCAACTTCATTTATTTGTTCATCTTAAAACTCTTCTATATCATTATTCACCTATCTAATTTTTTATACTTTTATATTTTTTTTTCTTCAAAAGGAATAATCAATATCGCATTCCCTCATTGAATATATATATATATATATATATATATATA
>Ga0214542_1000748_pt1 | contig 61872 bp, 35 predicted proteins | sample CNSS1metaG_FD_160096 | JGI IMG/M metagenome (GOLD analysis project Ga0214542, IMG submission 160096) | Root nodule microbial communities from cowpea collected in UCLA plant growth center, Los Angeles, California, USA - CNSS1 | ecosystem: Host-associated > Plants > Roots > Nodule | place: USA...
TTTGAGACTCCAATTGTCATAATTGACAGCCTTTGTCAACTTGGGTAGGGAGACACTATTTGTAAGACTGGCCATCTCACTCTCTTTTTTCTCAAACACTTAGGTCTCTAGCTCTCTTTTCTCAAACTCTCTAGCTCTCTCTTTTTTCCACTCAAACACTCAAGCTAACTGGCTCTTGATACCACTTTGTTAGACAACAACTCTATAAACTTGTGAAAAAACTTTATTCACCTCTTGTTGTTGTTGTTGTTCTTACAATACATTATATTTATAGACCCACATTTCCTCATCATTGTACTCTCAACAGCTATAAACAACTATAAACGGCTATAAACGGCTAACTCATTAACTACCTAGACTCTAACGGCTAGTGCATTAACCACTCACAACGGCTAGTTTCTTACAACGGCTAGTTACCTATAGTGGTTAATACATTTAAGTTTATTAAAAACCCAACATATATCAACCTATCACTTTTAAATGTGAGTTAAAAGAAAATGATTACTTAGAAACGAGGAAAAAGGAAATAAGAAAATTGAGAGAGAACATATATTTTTTTAAGTATTTGAAAGAAAGAAAGGTTATTTCAACCAAAATATATCATCTACCTAAGCCGAAATGCTAAAATGGCAAAAGAATTCCGATGAAACTCATGAAAGAACTTCATGCTAAGCATCAAATAGGTTAACATAGTCATCAACAGTTCACAATAATTTGGAAGTTATCAAGGGTTGAGATTTACTCAGGCAGTTAGTTGATTAGTTAGGCAAATATCATTACTATAAATAAAAGCATCTTGGAATCTTTCAATATCCTTTTCTTATTATCATGTATTATTTCTTTGGAACATCCCTTTAGTTCTTGAACTATATAATGTTTGGCCTCATCAATTAGATGTGATTAGCATCTCTTCTCAGAATTCTGATACTTTGGATAATAACTTGAACTTCAGATTTAAAAGATGATAATAAATTTGCAAAAGAAAAAAAAATACAATGCAACAAAAAAATGTATACCCTAAAGGAAAATGAATAAATATATAAAAAAAATGAAAAAAAATATTTGTTGGCTCATAACATCTCTACATCCACTAATACAACATAAAAAAAATCCAGTTGTTAGATGATAGTGAGATAGCAAATGCTAGTGTTATCCCACTCATCCATATTGCTTCACAGGCTACCTCCCTGACTTGATCATTGAGGTATGCTTGGGGATGTCTGTGCTAGACAGTCCCACTATATCTCCTAGGTATAGAGCCGGCATGATTACACTAAGAACATTTGCAATGTGCTGCCCTTGTCCTCACCTTGACCCATGGCCTAGGAGGTATCAAACATAATTTGAGAAAGTACTTCGAAAATTAAATTAATTCAGATGGAAGCATAATGTTAATAGATTTGGATTATAAATGAGCCTATTCGATCTCGGTATTTATCAAATATACAGATTATGCTCTCAGCTTCTTCACATTATCAGTTGTAAAAGGCAAACAAAGAGCTTTATGAGAAATGGTACATGATTCTTAATATCTCTTGCGTCTTATTGACTCGTTGTCCCACAATTGATACATATGTAGTAGACAGAAAGAAAACAAAGTACAGGTAACTTAGTGAAAATTGTCATCCAAAATCAAGTTCGAAATTGTTCAGCAATTTTTAAAAGACTGTAGGTTTCAGCATCTGGTCTAGCTCCCCCAAGAATCATTCTTTTCAAAAGATTTGGATCATAAATCTTAGCTTTTACATAAGCCTTAATCAAGGTATTATATACAAAAGTATATCTACAATACTTTGCTTTATGAAATTCTTCAAACAATCTCTCAACATTTTCCACATCACCTTTTTCAGCAAAAATCTCAACAATTGAAAGAGTGGTCTCCAACCACGGGGTTGAATTTCTAACCCTCTTGCTAATTGTCAAACGCAAACCCAAATCTAAGGTCTTTAAAGCTTGCTCTGCCATACCAGATCTCAAGCAGCCCAGAGCAAGTTGACGATAAGTTATGGCATTTGGTTTACACCCATTTGCCTTCATATCTTTGTACAGTCTAGCTGCTTTGTCGACAAATCCATGCTTGCAGTATACAGAGATCATTGAATTGAATTGCTCTACAGATTTCAATCCTTTGGATGATTTCATTTCTAACCAAATTTCTTCAGCTCGGTTTAGCTGTCCTATTCTACCAAATGCTTCAATGGCTAGCATGTAACTTTTAGACCTAACGGAGGGGAGTTCTTGAATGATGTTCCAAATTCTTTCCAGCTCCTTTTGGTTCCCTAGATACCCATATAACATAAGTAGGACATCCAATGTTGACCAGTTATTCCCTGTAATAGACTTCTCCACAGCTTCCACATATGCTTCAGTTGCAGTATATAATCTGGCCACTGCATGAGCAATAGCCAAAATGCAGTAAGATATTTCATTTGGTTCAACCTGTGCTTCTTTCATACGACAGAAGACCTTCAACAAATTCTCAAGATTATGTTCACTGGCCTCTATTTTCATCAAAATATTGTAGGTGGACACGTGTGGGGGAACTTTATCAGCCTTCATTTGGGTGAGCAACTTGGGTATCAACTTCTTGCGCCCTGGCGAGGAATGAAGAATTATGAGACGGTTGAAAACCAAGTGCGAAATGGGAAACCTCAATTCCCTCATTCTCTTCATGTACTCAAGTGAAAGCCTTATGACACCCTTATCCAAGCATGCAATCACTAGATTGTTGTAGAGCAACTCATTCTGAAACTCAACCGGAATTCGGGAGAACAGCTTTTCACCATGTGAAATCCCATGAAGCTTAATCGTAAACTCCACAAGATAAGAGTAATCCAGTTCCCTAGGCCTGTAGGGTCTCTCCCTGATCACCCATTCCATCACCTATCGATCAACACATAAACGGTAAAACCTTCATTATATCTACTCTATCAAGTATCAACAAGCAATACCTTTACCATTCCACAACATTTAAAAAAGAAAAATCCAACATTGCTTAAACTTAAATGGTTACATTCACTCACAATTGAGGGACCAGACTATTACTACATACATAACTGACCTGAAGGGCACGTTTGTTCTTGTTGAGCTTCCTGAGCCGGTTAATGGAGTGAAAGACGTCACCGCCGTGAACGGGGAAGCCATCTCTCATCCAACTGCGGAAAGCAGAGCCAACGGATTCTTCTTTGGGGAGTCTCTCGATTCTCCGAGACAGGGAATCCTGGTTTTGTGTCGCTTGAGCACAGAACAGTTTCAAGGTAACAGTGCCACAAGGTGTTCGACGTATTGACTGAACCAACCACTGTCGTGCGAAGAAGCCTGTCACACTTCGCATGCTTTTGCTTATCATCCTAACCCCAAATAATCATATAAGGTTGCACCAGTTTGGTGCTACAACTCGTTCGAGTATGGAAGTTACTTGAAGCTTACAAAGGCACGGGCATGCGCATAATGTATGTGAAAAACAACCGAAGAACTCTGAATCCTAAATAACATAGCCTGACAACATCTCCAATCAAAATTACCTACAAAATTGTTATTTTAGTGAATATACTCAACATGTGAGCTACTTAACTTTAGAAAGAGATATCTATTTAAAAATTAAGAAATTAGTTATACAAATAATGTTCGTTAAAATACTCTTATGTTTATTTTTTTCTTTTTTACCAAAATCTTAATTTTATTAGTTTCAGTTAGATCCACATTAAAAATGTAACTTAATAATAATTAAGTTTTTTTTAGTATGGAACTAACACATGTGTCGATCCTCATTTTTATTTTATTTTTTTATTTAGAAAAAATTAAAATATATTTTACATAAACTTTATTTAAATTTTATTTTGAAATTATAAATATATAGATAGATAAATTTATATTCGAAATATTTGTATATCATTATTTATCAATGATTTCTATACAAATTTTAGAATTGATTTAAAAATAATAATTTTATAAATTCAAATCTAAAATTTTAAAACAATTTTATAAGAAATTAAAATAAATATATATAAAATTTTAATTTTAAATAAACTTCGTATTTTTAAAATATTTAATTAAAATATCAGTTTTAATAAAAATAATTATAACATTATATAAAAGTTAAATTAATTTGGTCCAAATTTGGAGCGCATAAAATTGAAAATTCATAAAAAAATTTAAAACTAAAATCAAATCAAATTAACAAATATAGGTTCAAATTGAGATTCATATAATAATTTGACATGTGTCATCATATTAAATTGACATGTGACACACTATAAACGTAACACGTGGCATAATTTAAAAAAAAAATAAATAAAGAAAAAATAAAAATAAATAAAAATAAAAATGAGAAAAAATGAGAAACAAATACATTATAAAGATGAGGACCTAATTGAGGGTAATAAAAATATGAGGAATAAATTAAGATTTGAAATAAAAACAAAGATCAATGAAGTATTTTAACCGATAATGTTTTACCAGATTTAAACAATTTATGTGTGAAATTTATTTTAAAATTATATTTACTTTTAAATATCTCGTGTAAGTAACCACTTAAATAGAAATGTTCTTAGACAGTTTTATCAAATCTAGAACTCTAAACTCAGATGTGCAAAATGAAATGACAACTTTAACTTTCAAACAATTTCAGTGTTTGAATCCAACAAAAGATGCATATTCACACTTGAATATTAAATTCTAAGATATTTTCTGTTCTGGCTTAATTTATTATATTTGATTTCTAATTACCTTAACACTCTCAACAATAGATAAGCAAAACTTGAAATTATTACCTCCTTAAAAATATTCTATTTTATTTCTCATCTTCATATTAATTTAAAGAAGTTGAAAGTCGAATTAAAAAAAGACAATACTTATCTTTCTTAAAGTTAACATTAAAAACCTCAAAACCTAATTTGATTTGAAAATTTCATCAAGTGCTGTCTATACTAACACAGTACAAGGACATGAAATCTCCAAGGTGTAAGCAAAAACACGTCCCTCATATGTTATTTACAAGATAATAGGCCAATGACCAAAATCCACGAGGAACTTTACATGACATATACCAGACAAGCTTATTTATAAGTTAATATACATATGAATCTTATTCGCATGAAAAAATCGACATGGAGCTGAAATGCACAGGAATCTATATTCCACGGCATATTATTGTGTTGTCCCTTTTGTCATCTTCATCTTCACCTTCTACAATCAATACAATCCAAGCTTCTTTCCACTCTGTGAAACTTGTGGATCAGGTAGGAGAATTTCCTGAACAGAACCATGGAGTACCTAATCAAACAGACTTCATGAGAAGATAAACTCATCAAACAGATCATCCATTATCATCTCTTCTAGTTCAAGTGCTACATACTCCTCTTCCTCTTGAAGGATCATCCACCCTCTTCCTTTTGCCAAATCACGACCCACAACATCATCTAATGTCTGATCTAGCTCAGGTCTCAAGGTCGTGTATGAATTAACACTATTCCACACTTCATGCAGAAGATAGTGCCCTTTGGGCATTGCATGGAGGCGGGGGTTGAAGGAGAACGGTCTTGGGAAGTAAGTTGGTGACCTTCCATAAATTTCGAGCAGCACCTCGTTCACCAAGTTAAAAATGAGTTGGTGATCATAAGGGTTGGTTGTGTCTTCTTCAGAGGGTTCTATTTCATGGCGCAAACTCGCTTCCAAATCTTTGAACAAGGATGGCTTTAGTGGCTGGTCTATTGTGTATCGCATCTGAGTGTGCTCATTTCCCAAGAATCCCGAATATTCAAGAACATTTTTTACATATTTGAAATTGGAAGGGTAATCTGTATCTTCAGCTGTTATTCCACTTGCATTTCTGTTGGATGAAGACTGTGGCCATACACTTCCTTTATCTGATAAATCAGCTTCCAATTCGTCCAATGTAGAGACTTGGGTGTACAAGTCTGTGCCTGAAATGATAATGACCATGACCAAACCAGTCAGAAATTGGTCAATTACCTCTGTTGTAATTCATATCACAAATATTAAAAGGAGGAAAAGTGAGTGCAATATTTCATTCAATGTTTTTGTTTTACTTAGAATAAAAAACAGTTTCATGATACATGACTTCTCAAAGAAATACTTAGTCCCATGTATCTTAACATAAATTTCGTACCTTCTTCGTGGCTGGTTATGTTGTCCTCGCAGCTAGTTTCTAGAGTTGCCATCACCTCCCTGCTGAGATAGGCAGTCATATTACTCATTTCCTCTTTTTCATCCCCCACTTCTGCCTCATCCATGTCCTCCTTTTGGTCACAGGTAACTTCATCAATTTTCTCCAAAGCCTTATCTGTTTCCACAATCTCAACCTCTTTAAAATTATCTAGTGATTTGTCCATCTTCAAAGGAAGACTCACTGATTTTCTATGAACACGATCATAAGTTTCCTCGGTATTCCCTACATCATTTGCATCAAAAAGTGCCTCTTGTACAATGAAGCCTAAAGTCTCGAGATTAGGCATAGACAAATTGCTTCTTGAAAACTTAGGAACATGTGCACTCTTGTGGATCCGATCCTCGTGTGTCAATTTTAAGCTTTTAGACTTTGAGCTTTGCCACTTAGCTTCTTTGCTGAAGCTTTTCTCGAACAACTGAGTATATCTATCCAATGATTCATTCAGAGAAGATGTTCTCCGCATGAGCCGGGCATCATGTTTGTTGGCATCATAATCAGAAGCTTTAGTTTCATTTGAGCTTTTGCTCCTTTTGTATTCTTGAACCACGCCATCTTCTAAAGATTGTGAGATCTCTTCCTCATTATTGATAATGCTATATTCAGGTGAAGCTCTGCGTTGGATAGCTTCAGCAGGAGTTTGGTTACCACTTTTTCTGAATTCCACAAGAGCATGTTTTATCTTCTGCTTTATAGCTTTAAATTGATGAAGAACCAACTGATTCCACCCTCTGTGATTTGATTCCTGAGAAGACCTTGAAGAAATGATTGCTTTCTGTTTCACGGCACTATCAACACCAATATCACTCACCAAAGTTCGTGGCTTCTCGTAAGAAGCATCTTTCACAAAACTGGACCTTGACATGTTTGATTCCTGCGTAACAGCAAACAATTTTTCTCCCTTTGGATAAATTTCGTTTTGCTTGTGCTTTAAGGACCTAGAGCTAATGTTCCTCATCTGTGAAGTTGAGGCTAAAGGAAATGAGCCACATTTTGTCAATCTTGCGTTGGTTTGGGAAGGTTGATGGAGTTTTTTCCCACTGAAGTCCATGTCTCGCAGAAATTTAAGTAATAAATCCTTCTCCACCCTAAGAAACTCAAAAACATCAGAATGTTTCTCAAATTTATAGGAAATGTCTCCATTATGCTTGTTTGTTTCCGTAGGCCTATGATTAAGGTAACCTTCTGTTGTCTTGCCATCTTTTTCCACACGAAGTTCATACTCACTACTGGCCTGGTTTTTCCTCGAGTAGTCCATGGTATCTCTGCCTTTGAAGTTTTCTTTGTTAAACTCTTTCCCAGTTCGTGTTTCCTTTTGGTTATATTTGGGAGAACTTTTGCTAGCTGCATGCAATTTTTCGCTGTGCTGTTTGACCTGTTATTTATGAAAGACATAATTACTATATTATATATACAAATATATCCTTGTTAAATATGAGACCAATCTATAGTTGTTTGTGGCCACCTCCTTAAAATAAGAGAATAAAGTTTTCAACTTACGAGAAGGGGTTCTGCTTCCGTAACCCCATCTTGTTGGTCTTCAAGTCGGTTATACAAAATGGTTTTTTTCTTATCTGCAGTAAATTTAAAGAGCTTGTTAAGTATGTAAAGTCATTGACAGAAGCAAAAATTTGTCTTGAACAAAATAATTTTTTAGAAGAATTAGTTGAAAAAGTGAATAATTACTGAGGGAGTAATCTGTAGCATATTATGCATTTACACGTTTTGTTGGTTCCTTTTAAGGCAAATACAGAAGCACAGTGGGTTCCATGTCATGTATTAAGCCAAATGCAATGTTCCATTTAGAAATAGAAAAATAACCAAAACTCAAGCAATGATGAGTGAGAGAACCAAGATTTGCTGTCAAATTACTTACATGTGGCATGTCTTCTCCTTTTGTGGGGAAACACCTTTTTTACGCGCCAACGATGGTAATCAAGAATTTTAAGCATGCCCCACATGCATCCTGGATTATTGTCCTGAATTTGAATAGCGGTCTGGTCGGAAGAAATCAGGTCCTTTCCCATTACTCTTGTTCTCTAGTTTTTGAATCCACTCAAGTCTTATTCAATCTCTCCCACCAGGCCCTGTCTCGCAGAACCTTCATTAAAAATATAAAGAAAAACATGTTTATATCACAGACACAGAGCATAACCGAACACGAATCCCAATCTCAAATTCAGGATTCTTTTCTACTTTCCTAAATAACCAACCACATCAGAATATGTTCTCTAACCTTGTTCTTCGATCTTCCCCTGAATATCAACAACAAATAGCCGCCGGAAGTTCCCAAACCTCTGTTGAAACAACAATATAACAAAGAAACGGAGATTAAGAAACTGAAATTCCCCTTCACATCTAAATTAACTTTTAAGGTTAAATTGATCATCAAAATTCATCATCAAACATTCATACCTCCTGCAGCTATTTGCTATACTTACTTATAAATTATAATTATCCCCATATTCATACACACAAACACCGTTAGGACACATAAGTGGCACATACCAAACAGAGCAGAAAACAATAAGAAAACAAGATATTGGACTGCAACCTGAAGGTTCGTCAAATTCATTCAATTCAAGCAAAACCGAAACTCTTACCCATACTTTTCATAACGATTGAAACATGTAACAGAAACATGAGAACATGCATCCAATCAATATAAGAAAAAAACAGAAACAGAGATAGAACTTGTAACGTGAGAAACAAAGTTAATCAAAACGAAAATCTCTACGTTTAGTGAGACTCTAACCTCTGACAGGTGAAGAAAAAGAGAGTTGGCAGAGTTAGAGAATAAGGACGGCGCAAAAAGGTGTGAAGCAGTTTGATGAGAATAAGGTGGCAGAAGCATAAAAGAGGAAAAACAACGACAACTAAAGTAGAAGTCAACTTTGTATGAATAGGTTATTATTATTAGTATGGTGGGTGGCTGCTGAAAAACTTAGGAAAAAGCGAAGAAGAAGAAGAAGGAGCAGAAGGAAGAAAGGTTGTTAAGGAATGGAATGGAAGTGATGTTTGGAGAGGAACTGAATGCGCGCAAAACTGGTCTTCTCTTATGCTATCTCTCTCTGACTATGACCAAACAACAAAGTCTGCTATGCGTATTCTTAATAAGGTGTAAAATATCGTACAATTTATTTTCTTTGATCATCATAAAGTAAATTAAATACACCTTTCAAGTTTGGTTTGTAGTGTGCAAACATTATTCCTCACATCAACAATTACAAAATAAACCTTCTAAATATGTTTTTTATTTCTAATTGTAAAATTAGGATTTATTTATGTCTCAAAATTATTATATTATAGTATGGGTAGTTAAACTTTAAAAATAATAAAGGTAACATTTTTAATCCTACGTTAATTTTTTTTTTCAAATAAGGTTTTAGACTAATATTTGATATCTTAACAAATTTTAATATTATTAAATTAGAATAACTATATCTATTTATTTTTTAAAATTTGAGATTATAATATATTAAAATTTAGAGTGTAAACAAGTTCTAATTTTATGTTCAAATTTATACACTACAAGTATATTTAACCAATTAGATATAAACTGAATTTAAGTCGTGTGGCATAGAAAATCACTTAACAGAAGACAAATAAATCACAATTCATGATATAATAAGAATTGTTAATAAGTCTTTTATATATTTACAAAGCAATGTATTATTGACTGAGCAAGTCAAAATAGATTATGTGTAAAAGAAACGTCAAAATAGACTTGTAGTTTTTTTTTTTTTTTTAATCAAGTTGAAGTTAACATTGTTTTGTTAATTATGAACTTACGAAAATTGATTATTGATATTAACAATATTGTAATTTTTAAGGAATTCTCTCTCACACAAGTTGAATTGGTATTAATTAGTTTTAATCTATCAATAGAATTGTTAAATATTCAAATGAAATGTTATATGTTTAATAAATTTGTATTCCATTTATTATGTTTACTATATAATTTTATTAAAGGTTATTATATGTTAAATTAAAATATTCAACAAGTGAAATAAACATATTATGGATATTTATATAGAGAAAATTATGGTTATTTATATAAAGAAAACTATGCTTATTTATATAAACATATTAACAACACTATAAATTAAATTGGGGTTTTACAAGAAGATATTTGTATCATCTTTACCATTATTTAATAAATTATCATAATAAAGTAATATCTGTAAAAGAAGAGATGTATGTTATCTAATAAATTACCATGATATACATTTGTATCATCTTTGCCTCTCTTATCAATGGTAACAGAATAATAACCTTATAAGATAGAGGAGACAAGAATATAACTATATTATTATATATTTTATTAATTTCATAATCACCTAATCAATGATATATATGACTTCATAAAAGTCACATTTAATAAATAAACATATATAACTAGTATCCTACTGTCTTCTTTTGTATTTATTTCATTTTTAAAACACAAAAAAAAAACAATTTTACAAGTAATAAATATAAGTAAAGTATGAGATTGTTCCATATCATTTTGTGGAGTTTCAAATTAAAAGTTATACAGTAATAATGACTTGTTACTATATATTTAAACATTTATTAATATTACTAAATTAATTATATATTCTATACATATATTTACACATAACATTCAAAGATAAAAAAGTAACAAATAAATTACTGCTCATATTCATAATTGATATATTAGATTGCATTACATTTCAATCTTTTTATTGAACATTTTTTCTAATATTTTTTTAAAATAATAATATATGGTTTTCAAATGTATATGTGCGTGATAAATTTTGTATTATTTATTTGATTGTTGTAAAATAATTTTTGTGATATATAGATTCAGAGGAAAAGTAATAATTTTAATATTTTTTTTCTCTTTATTAAATTCAATTTAAATATGTTATAATTACTAAATATAATATTTGTCTCCTATTCACGTTTATCTATTTAATAAATGCCATTATTAATATTACATATAAAAGTCAGATTGCTGATACATTCAAGTATACTTTACATTAATAGTCTTTAATATATAGTTGATATTTGTGTTAAAGTCTTTTTTTCCCCTTCTCCTCCCCCTATCTCTATATTTCTATTTCTTCATAGTTTAGTCAATTTAAATTACATTTTTTTTAAAATGTATTTTCAAATATACTTTTGAATTTAAAATAATATCTAAAACAATTTTTTTATTAAACTATAAAGTAACTTTTAATTATTAAAATATCAAATATTAGTAAAATATAAAATAACTTTTATAAAAATATATGATTTTTATTGTATATATAATTTTTTTTATTATAAATAATTATTTAAAAGAGTAGTTACTAATAAAACAAAATTAAAAAAATAATTTTTTATTATAAATAACCATTTAAATTTTAAAAGGTAGTTCTTAAAAAGGTAAACCTAGAAAAAAAATATACACAGTAAAAGATTAATCATTTTATTAATAGTATAGATACACGCATTCACTGTTAGAAGTCACATATTGAATCAGTATAATTATCTATAAAATTTAATAGTATTTAAAAGTGATTATTTAAATATTTATATACCTATCTTGAACTGTATTTTGCTTGAAAAAAAAAATTATATATATATAGATATAACAAGATAAAACTTAATTTAAAACTTGATCAGTGAACAAGATAACTCATATAAGAAGTGGTTACTTGTTCAAATCAACAAACTTAACAATGGAGAATAAGCATTTAAAAAATGGATATATATATATATATATATATATATATATATATATATATATATATATATATATATATATGACAACAAGTTGCAAAATAAACTATGAACGGACCCATGATTGGTTTAGTACGTGTCTTGTTCAAGCAACTTTGCCACCAAACAGTCAAGAATCTGTGACTTGTTCAACCAAGAAGTAATGAAAACGATACAGATATAACTCAGAAAACATGAACAACCAAACTCATTAAACTCATTAATATAATCACTGGAGCAAGTGGATTTTTTAACAATTTTTTTCTTTTAAAGGTTTTTTCTATATTGCTTCGTTTATCACAAAGCATGTTTGCTTGAATTTTTGTGAGAATAAGAAAACTTTGATATATATATCTGATGAATCTAGAAAGACCAGCAATATCAATAAAATATAAATTTAATTAAAAAAAAGAAAATCATTTTTAACCTAAAATTTTAAGGTGTAGTTTTATGAATTTTTTTCAACTTTCATAATTTTACTCTATGTAAAATTTAAATTCACTTAGATTAAAAAATATAATACAAGAGACTGCTTCACATACCAAAATAAAGAAAAATTCCAAGTATTAATGTGTGTTGCATAATTATGTGAGTGTTCTAGATTGAAAAGAACCCAAAAATAGATTTTTCTAGAGCTTAACTGAATTTGAGATATTATGGTGAGTATTGGTGGTTGAAATTTTACATGTTTGTTTTCTGAAGATAGTCAATTTTCAAAACTAGATTTTGCTCCGTGTAGACCAAGACATCATTTGACTGCTTCAAAGTTCAAACATTTTCTGCTTTTTGAAATGAATTTTCAATGTCTTTACATGTAAATTGGTATTCCTGAACTTAAAAGAAAAGGTTACAGAAATTGAAAGACTCAAAAATGGATTATCTTATTGTCTGTTCCTCAAGAGTCAAGATGTTTTGTCTTCTTGATGACCCTGCTATAGGTTTGACACCCTCTTTACAAGAAAAAAAAAAAAATTCGTAATTTTTTTCCAATGGTAAAAATTAGGAAAATGTAAAATAAGATTACTTGTATGATGTAAAGAAGAAGAAAAATATGTTTATTTTAAATATGTTTTTACTTTTTTTAAAAATTCTATGGTGACTTTTGATGCGACAGAAATCATAAGGTGGAATAAGATATAATTATTTTAATATCTAACAAAACTTTAATATATATATTTTAATTTTTAATCTTTCTTTCCTTATAAATATAAATATTAACTTTTTCTAATGACTAAAATATTTCTAAAATTAGATTATCAAATAGTACATCTGATATAAAAAAAAAAAAAACATTTTCCGGAGTGATAATGTGATAGATAACGATGAGATGGTTTTATATTAGGGTCATGGTTTTAAAACCTTTTATTCTTATTTAAATTATCATGATGCAAAAAAGAGAGATATTTATTCTTATTTGGAAGAGTGGGTTATTTATTAACTCCATGAAATATAGGGTTGGTTTTCATTATATTTTCTTTAAATTTAATTATAAGTATGAAAAGATAAATTTATATTATAAGCAAAAATGTTATTTTAATTATTTAAAAATTCTATTTTGAATGTATTAAAAATTTAAAGAGAGTTAGAAGTTTTGTATTAATTAAAAATGAACAATATAGATAATATATGACTAAAATGACCCGTAAAGCTTTAAAATTTTAGATTGAAGATACTATTTTGTTATTTTTCCTCAAAAACCCTAACCTAGTGACTCTTTTTTTTTTAATCAAATTCAATAAGAATACTTTGGAAAAGAAAGGAAAAGACAAATTTCATTAAATGTGATTTTAGTGAACAAATGTATTAACTTTCTTTAATTAAAAAAGTTGATTAATTATGATCATATTTGAGTTTGGAGGGAGTGTATTTTAACCCTTTTAAATGTGATTTATGGACATTTCTAATTCATCCCTACCGATCTAGCGAGTTATGGTCGAATTGGTCAACTGAATTGATTCTTTTAAAATGTTTTTATGCTATTTTATTACGTACTATATTTAGGTAACTCATGTTTATTAATTTGGAGAAAGTATTCGCAGTATGATAACACTTTTATAGTTCTTGTGACGTCCCAAAATTAATAGATTAATCTACTAAGTAAATCATCACAAAATTATAATACTAAGAGAGAGCAATCAAATGAACATGAATCACTAGAAAGGTATCTGTTATAGTCATTCAAGGGAGTACTTAAACGGGAACCTAGGCATACAACCATGTCATAGCCAAACCAGAAATAAAAGGATTCACAGTTATGCAAAAGAAAAGCCCCAAGAACTAGAATTTAAAGGCACTAGGGCCATAAAATCTCTTCCGAGGGCCACATCAACAGGCCCACTAAGCTGCATTGCTACCACCATCAGGCCTACCTCCAGAAGCATTTCCATCTGCTCCCACCTTAAGGTGATCATTGCAAAAGGAAAAGAATCAAGGCAAGAACATACACAACAAAGAAAGGGTGAGCCAGAGTAATTTAAGGTTGACATAATATAGCAAACAAGTACTTAAACAGTTCAAACATTTCAACACAGTGAGCACAGAGAATCATGTTATCGCAGACAAGCAGGACACTATGACTCAATTATCTGAATAAATATACTAAGATCGGATTCATCGGACGCTCGCACTTGTGGTGGCCTCTACTGCTCTGCATAGCCATTGCCAATGGGTTTCACCCTACCACACACAAGGTTAGCCTTTAAACGTCTAAGGCCATTATCTTGCCAGAGACTAAGGCCTCCCGCTACTCTCACCACTTGGGTCAATTTGCTCTACTTGAGACTCACTGACCCTTTAGAGCTTCGGGATGCACTCCTTACTTGAATCCATATCTTAATATATACTACACACCACCACGAGGTCTCCCCACGAGACTCATGGAATTACGCCTATCACACACCAAATTCATGTTTCATACCATATCCACCACCTTTATCTCAAAACATCCAATTCTCATGCAAGTTCTCAACCAACCAAAATCCATGTGTTGATCATGCCAACATACCAACTTTTAGTTCAGAAGATTCAAGCGACCACATATATTCACATGCTTTAGGTTTCGAAAGAAAGGGGTAAATAAATAAATCACACAACTCACCCATCAAACAAAGAGGAAGACAGAATTGAAACCACTCGCTGCAGCAGCCTCGCTCAAGCTAGGAGTCGTCGCCCAGACGAGAGGAGTTGTCTCGCTCAGGCGACGGGCTCTCGCTTAGGCGAGTCTACAACAGTGGGTCATTGGAGAGTTTCACGATCCCTCGCTTAGGCGAGGCTGTCTCGCTTGGGCGAGCTGTCCTATCGCTCAAAACGCAGCCCCTCGCCTGAGCGAGTGCAGGAGGCAGAACCCTGGGCGAGCTGCTGATATTCTTGCCTGGGCGAGACGAGCTCGCCTGGGCGAGAATATCAGTTCTCCCCCACTGTTCCACACATGCAAGGCAGAAAAACGACATAGAACAACATCCAGAATATACGCCAACCATTTTTACACGATTCCAACACCATTCAAGCACCCACAACATGGAACAGAACATACGCATGCCACAATAACTTTAAACTTAAAGACCTAGCTCCCCTTACCTCTGTTTCGAGCACCAAAAGCAACCAGACCCTAACTATGCAGTACCCCAGCTCCAAGAACTATGGCAGTGAGCTGAAACGTGGAAAAAGAGGACAAAACAAAGTTAAGAGACTTAACCCCAACTTGACCCACGTGTTTTAAACAGTGCGTAAAGGAGAAGGAACGGACCAGGAGCTCTAAAGCTCAGCTTACCTGAAAAAAGAGAGAGTTTTGCTAACTCAGAGACGTGAGGATGGAGTGCCCTAGCAGGGAACCTTGCTGAAGAACAAAGTGTTTGAGGGAGGGGAACCTGCTTCTATAAAGGAGACAAGGTACAGAATGAGCTGAAAGGAGGGTATAGGGGGTCCCTTAGTGGACTGGCCTTAGGTCCACGAGAGGTTAGGCCTTAAACACAAAACTGAATTGGGTCTTACAGTTCTGATACTGCATTTATTTTTCAAAATTAATATTTTGACATCATATAAAATAAAAAATATTCACTTTACAACCTATTTTAGTAATATAATAATATATATTAAAATATAAAAAAGACATGATTAAATGTTGATTTATGAAAGAGTTGTATTTTATTAATGAGATATGAACATATCATCTCCCTTTATTTTTAGATGATTATTTACTTATATGTAGTCAGCTTATTCATTTTTATAACTTCAGCGTAGAATTGAGATGGATTCTTCTTTGTTGTGCTGAAACCTAATTGACTTTGAACATATATTTGTTAAAAGTTACGTATCGAACTCTGCACAACGCGATTTTACTTTTTTGATTATTCGAACATCAATGTCTTGGACAATTTTGCAAAGAAAAAATATCTTTTAACAACTAAATTTTATAATTTTCTCTTATAACTTTTTGATGTGTCCTTTTTTAAATGAATTTTCATTTTCTATTTTCTCATTTTTTATAATTTTAAAATAATTAGAGACGACAACTCAAATAGTAAAAAAAGTGGTCGAAATTTGGTTATAAAGGTATTATTGTCGATTGGTAAATATTTGAAGAAGGAGCAACAGAGTACCAGTACCAGGACTTTCCATGACTCTGAACTTTTCAAAACATCATCTGATTGCTCCTTAGCAGGAATCTTCTTCAGCTCAATTTCATTCTTTAACATTCTTTCTCTGACAAAAAGGTAATGCATTTCTCTGTGTTTGATATGCTGTAGAAAACTAGATTTGATGACAGTTTAATAGCTCTTTCATTTATCACAAAAAAATTCTACTTTATAATATTTTCCTATCATGCACTACGCTGGATTTGATGACAGTTTAATAACAGTTTCGTTTTCCACAAAAAATTTTAACTTCATAATATCTGTGATTAGAAACTAGTCTGCATGAGATGGAAGGTGTACTAAACAGAACGTGAATAACATTAGTAAAAATGTCCACATTTGTATCCGATTTATTCTAGATTTTAAACTAAATAATTCATATTTTCACTTCTTTCTCTTTGTCTATCTATTTGTATATCTCTACTACAGATATACATAAAAAGTGGTGATCAGTGTGAAAATTGAGCCACAGAGCCCTGATGATGACGGTGTGGGTTTCTCTTGATATACATTATACTATAGTCTGGGGGTGATGACCTCAAAGGATAAGATCAAGAAGCTATAAATCAACCATCTCAATATTCAATGTTCAAGCTTAAACAAAGGTTGCACCGCACATACGCTGACTTCTCAAAATCCCTAGAAGTTTTCAAAATATTCAACTTTAGAATATAATAAATAAGTTCTTTTAAAATAGTTTCTGCTAGTTTCAATCATCTGTATCAAAAACTCAACTTTCCTTTCCATGCCTCAGCTTGTTTCTTCCAACTCAAGAAGATTTCAAGGAACTGATTCAGTTTAGCTATGTCATGTCACTGTTGTTAACCAAAAAATGGCCACACCTTTGTTCCGTGATTTTAAAAAGCAAGCTTCTTTCTTCCTCAAGGAAAAATTCAAGACTGCTAGGTTGGCTCTCACTGATGTTACTCCAGCAGAACTGTAAGCTTCTCTTTTCACGATTCAACTATTAGATTTGACATTTTATGTGTTTCACAGCCAAAGAAACCATCTGTAATGTAACACATGGCTTTTGTGGTCTTCTACTATTTGCAGCATGACAGAAGAAGTTACCAGAGGAAATCCATGGGCCCCGGATTCTCCAACACTTAGATCAATTTCAAGGGCTGCTTTTGAGCTTGATGATTATTGGAGGATTGTAGAGATTCTGCACAAAAGGTTTTTCTGCCTGCTTTTTCTTCTTCAAGTTATTGGTGTTGATGCTTGCCACCTCTATGTTAATCATCTGATAAAAAATGAATTAATTCAATAATTCTAAAACAGACTCCTTAAATTTGAGAGGAAGAATTGGAGGGCATCTTACAATTCTCTGATTGTGGTGGAGCACCTGTTGACTCATGGACCAGAAAGTGTTGCAGAGGAATTTCAGAGTGACAAAGATGTAATTAGTCAGATGAAAGATTTTCATTATACTGATGACAGTGGGTATGTTCTGGTTTAATTAGATTTACATGATAATGCATCCTCAATATTTACATATAACCAAAACAATGGTGATATTTGATTTTCAATCTTATTTAATATTGATATTTCAAAAATACATTCATCTTTGAACTTGGATTTATTTTTCAATAATTACTTTTTAAATTGGAATCATTTTTAATTGGTTGAGTGAAAGTGCAAGAAAATTATTATAGATAGTGATTAATGAGGGCTTTCTGAGAATGTGCATCCAGGTTCAATTGGGGTGTAACTGTTAGAAAAAAATCAGAACGGATTTTGAAACTCATGGAAGAAGGAACTCTCCTTAAGGAAGAAAGAAACCGTGCTCGGAACCTGTCCAGAGGAATTCAAGGTTTTGGAAGTTTCAGTCAAAGGTCAACTCAAGAACAAGGAGTTCTGCATGAAAAATCATTGCCAACCACATTTGACAGATCTAACTCTGATTTCAACAACGGTCAAAGTCAGGAAAACCAGTCATTTGGCTCACACCATTTTCTGGACACAGCAGCAGTTAAATCTCCTACTCCTAGTCATGAGGGGGGATTTTTGAAGTCTCAAGATGATTGTGTAGAGCCAGAGAGCTACTTGCATGATCATGGAAACGCTCAAATGCATCAGAAATTTGAGACAAGCTCTAAAGAAATGATGACACCTTGCAAGGAATTCCATCTATGGAACTTGAAAGGGGAATCCAATCCACTTTTGGATGGTAACCAAGAGAATGATTCCAGACTTGGTATGTTCACAGCCGAAGATGATCACCCCTTTAACTCCAAAGAAATGCATTCCACTTCTTCCCTTCTTCCTTCTGGATGAAGTTAAGTATCAGAATGAAGGTAACAAGGTATACTTCACTTCATGTGAAGAAAATTATTCCAATCAAGGTCTTATACTACATGTATTTGTGTATATGGATTACCTTATTTCCTCCTACAGTTTTCCCCGAGGAGAAAAGAGAAAAATGTTTGTAAATTTGGACCTGGAAGAAAGCATATTGGAATGAATCGATGAGTATAAATAAAGCACACACCTATTTGCTGCAGATTCTGAATTAGACATGTCACATATGCCCCTACAAAACATATCCTGTCTCTGTAGGTTTTACTTGGCCTAGCTAGCCATGGCTTATTTTAATGACAGCTTATTATTACTGTGAGCCACAGATTTATATGTTACAAACATAAAGATCTAAGCAATTTGCTCAGATTTTCTGGTATATGTTACCAGATTAGATGCAAGCAAGTCTAGGGTAGGTAAGATGATTTTTATAGTGGGTGTGTAGTGAGGGTACAACCATAAAACAACTAACTTTAAATTTAGAAAGTGTTTGAAAAATCTTCTCCTTGTACACATTTAGGAAATAAAAAGTAAAATTGAAATGAATTATGTATAGGTCTGAAAGAAATTCAGAAAAATTGTATGAAATAGTTTTCATAGATTAATTTATATAAATTAAATTTCAATTTTTTTTCTTTTCTGTAAATAGTTATATCAAAACAAGTCCATCAATTCAAGAGTTAACAATGACGAAAGCTGCAGAACGAAGAAACGCAATGTGAAAAATAGAATATTTACAAATATTTGCATATCTAAAAGGCTAAATTGTTTCTTTTGCTCCTCAAATATGTGACAATAGTCAATTTAATCCAATAAAATACTGAAGTCATAATCATGACGGTTGCACAGACTTCTTCCCTTTTTTTTTCTCTGGTCTGCAAATTGTGGCCAAAATACAATTTCTTTTCTGTCTACTTGAATGGCGTAAGCTGGGATCAGATCAAATTGACAATTTTTTTGTGGCATACAAAATAAATTTACAACCACACACACAAAACAAAAGAAAATCTTGGGACCAAAACGAAACTGGCCCCAAACTAATAATGAAGATAAAAAAGAGGCACTTTAGCCTAAATGAACAAAAGAAGCTTCAAGATTTGCAAAGCCAGTCTTGGATGGCAAGTCGAAGTGCGTGGTTGGGAGTAAGAAACAGGTGATTCAATTTCAGATTAGTCATGGGAGAAGTGTCATGCCCATTTTCCAACCATTCACGTATGGCATCTCCTTCATAGGTAAACCCGTCTGCTGCAACTTGAGGATCGTGCATTATTTCCTGAAGAAGGAATCCAAAATACAAGAGCAAAATAGAATACATAAACATCTTTGTCTTTTAACCAGATAAAAAGTTACCTGAACCAAGTTATGTGAAGCTCTTTTATTATAGAAAAGAAGTTACCTGAAGGATTGGACATAAGAAAAAAGATGGCACTGGTCGCTCTTCTGAAGCATGCATCTGCTCCAATTCTCTCACTAGTGTAGGTGTTAAATCTGGTCTGTCTCTACGATTTTGTTGACAGAATTGCAATCCTAGTTCAACCATACGCGATGCCACGGGCGAGGGCCATTCTCCAGCTGAAGAATCAAGAATTGAAGACAATTTTCCACATGAAGCTGCATTGCGTACTAGAGCTGCTAATCCAACTGGATTATTACCAGTGAGGAGTTGTAAAATGATGAGCCCAAAGGAGTAGATGTCAGACTTTGTTGTTAGTATTCCAGTTCTATGAAACTCTGGATCAGTATATGTGAAAGCACCCTTTGGTTCAGTGCTCAAACGGAAACTAGGACGGAGGAGAGACTCCTCACTTACCAGACTGCAGAACCCAAATCCGCATATTTTACAACGAAGTGAAGAATCAAGTAGTACAGTTTCTGGCTTCAGATCACCATGGATAATAGTTTCGGGTTTAAAAGAATGTAGGAAACAGAGAGCACTAGCGATTTCAGCAATCATTCGTGCTCGGGTATTCCACGTTAAAGGAGAATTGTTGCTTTTTCGGAATAGGTAGTCTTGAAGAGTTCCATTGGGGAGGTACTCATATACAATTGACCAGGCTTCAGGGCAAACACCAAGCAAAGTTATTAAATGAGGGTGCTGGAGACTACCAAGAACTTGAACCTGATCACAAAACAGGATAACATCAGTGGAATCTAACAAACACAGGAAAAAGAAACGAGTGAGGGAAATAGAAAAAAACTCCATTTTTAATGTTGTGGAAAAAAAGTTAGAATGTAAAATGCCTCAATTAAAGTTTCCACATCCAATCCTCTGAAGCCATCTCTATATTTTAAGATAATTTCAACCGGCAGAAACACCTTTATGGGGGGAACTAACCTCTTGACGAAACTCCATTGGTCCTTGCATATTATGTTGATGGAACTTTTTTATAGTAACAGTCCTACCCAACATTTCCCCCTTGTATATACAACCGAATCCACCTTGCACAATTTTAAAGCTGTTGGAAAAATTACATGTGGCATTTTGAAGATCTGATGATGAAAACTCGGCTAACTCAGGTAATTCTTCCGGAAAGCCGATGACCCCATTGCAATGAGCTGCTCCAACTTGTCCTCGACTTCTCCACCGCTCAAGCCAGCGTAGGGCTTCCATTTTCTGTCTTCTTATCTGCTGCCTTTCTTGCCACAGGGTTGAGATGGATTCTTGAATTAGTGATAGTTCATCTGCAGCTTCATCACGTCTACGGTTTGCTTCCTGAGCACGACTATCTAACAGCGCAATATTTCTCATGGTCATTTGAAGCTTGCTAGCAATTTCTTCACTCTCACTCAAGAGCTTTTGTTGTTCTTCTACCGTAGCTCTGAGTGCATCCTCAGCCTCTTTTCTAAGCTTTACTTCACGAACATGGGCAGAGTCAAACAAATTGACCTGTAAGATAGAATATAACTTTCTCAGGGAGCTTAAGAAATCAGCTAAACTATAGACTCACTATCCATCACAGGTCACAATGGTTTGGAGATAGAAAGGATACAGTTAAATCCTACAATATCCCGTCATAGAAATTTCCAGACAATTACACTTATGCAAATATTAAAAAATGTTGCATCTTCTACAATTCTGGCCTGAAAATGTTGGGTTGAGAAAATTGTTTGCAGAAACCCAGTATTTTCAGGAAGGATTCTGTCTTGCTGTAATGCTTTTGCCAAAGTTTCTGAAAAACTTAAGAAAAAAAAATACTTAATTCCTCTCACATGACTACGAAGAGCAATAAGGGCAAAAGCCTGAAGGTTTACAATCACTAGATTTTGCTTACCTTCCTGATGGCTTCCATGGCTTCAACTTCTAACCTCTCACACTTTAATAGCTCTGCAGAGGCTTCATCTGCTACTGCCTCGGCTTCTCTCTTGGTTTCAATAAGTTGGTTATTAATTTTTTCTTCCATGGCCTCTAAGTATGTATCTAAGTGAGCCCGAGAAGAATTTTGGGAGGAACAATGACTGCTACAACTGGATGCTTTGGATGAAAAAGTGGCTCCAGTTTCAGTGATTTCCCCATGAGCCCAACTTCTAATTCCAAAACCAGTAGCAGATCTTGCCGAATTTGGTTGAAGACACTCTGAGTCGAATAGTTCGTTCTTACCATATTGAAAAGATCTACATCTCAAGCTTTCTGCGGTGGCAATCTCAGGTTGAGGTTGAGCAGACAAGGATGAAGAACATGGTGAACACGGTGTTTCAGAAGCCTCTCTCGTCCAAATGACTTTTCCTTTATAGATAAACCATACTTCACAGAAAGGAGGAGCATTTTTGGCAGTGTAATTTGCTTTACCAGAATTCCTTTTCACTTTCATGCAACTGCAATTTTCCACGATGATTTTGTAAGTGGAAAGATTTATTGATCCATTCGGTGAAAGAAATGGGACAAAAAAGGACACTACATAAGTAGTTTGCAGCCTTCAAGTAATCAAAAGAAAATAAAACCACTTGTGACGTTCTCAACTCTCTACAGAAACAATAGACACGAAGAAGATACGAAATTCATGAGAGTCACAAGAATAAAATCAACTCTATCCAAACTACAGGGAAGACTAACAACTAGTAGCTTGGCAGTTCTATACAGAAGACATAAACATAATCCTCCTTCTCTCCCTCCCTCCCCCCAACCCCCAAAAAAATGCAGGAAAAGAAAGCATAACAGACAATTGCAAAGAACACTGGCTTATAGACAATGAATGAAGAACTTACTTTTCTGGCACTGCTCCAATGACAAGCTTCTGAATATTATGCTTAAGGACCAAATCAACAATTCCCTTCTGGACTTGATCAACTTCTGTTACTATAACGCTCGCCTTAACCTGACAGGAAAATTTATATTAAAAGCACAGTTAATAATAGGTTTCTTTCCAAAAGTTACATTATAAATAAATTCAGCCATTAAAATGAAAATAGAAAGAAGAAGCTTGCCCTAGCTCTGCGGCAAACGGTCAAGTACTTGTCTATAAGCTTCATGGTCTGTTCTCTCTCCACACTTCGAAAAGCAGACACCACAGCAGGACTAGCCTGTGATGCAGGCAATTTCCCCACTACACAACAAAATTCAAAGAGACCCATTAAGCGAAAAATGGGGGCAAAGTAGAAACCACCACAATTCACAACGAGAATTGAAAGAAACGAGCTTACACAGAGTGGGGATCGTGAGAGAAGGTTGATAAGCATGTAATATAACGATTTCAGCGTTCTGAAAGTGGTTAAAGGCCCATTGAAGCAAGGTAACAGCTTTATCAATGGATTTGCCAACAGCTACATGAACCTTGGGAATCATGGGGAGGGGAAGCTGAGATTGAGATTGGGAAGAAGAGGGGTGGCCGTGGAAGGGAAGGCACAAAATGGGTGCATGGTGAGGGTGCAGAGGTTTCAAAAGTTCCATTGTTGCAGTGCAGGAACTGAATTATTGGATGGTAGGAACAAAAATCGCAACATTTGCTGGATCGGGATGCGAATTGAATTGAATTGAAATGGAACCCCGTTAAACGTTTGACTTTTTAGTTGACTCCACGCCAATGGCGTGTGGAAATTTGAGTCATCTCGTTTTCCACTGCAGTGAAAACCCAAACCCTTTCATGTTCTTTCTTTCTTCATACATTAACATATTTCTAAATACCAGCAAATTAGAATGTTACTCTGAATCTCGTTTTGTTTGTCGTATACGTGAGTACTAAGTAACAATAACGGTAAAAAAAAGATGAACCTGTCGGTGAGACCAATTCAATTGTGCAAAGTCACAACATTCTCTATAGATAACTGGAATTTATTAGCTAGTTATTACCCAGTCTTGAAAGATTTTGTTGTAGTTATGGTGTTTTATATGTTTAATTTCACTCAACTACCATTTTTCTGCTAAACGAAACACGTGATGTGCTTTTGTCATACAATGTCCTTCAACATGTCACTCAAAATGACATTTTATTATAAAAAAATTAAAAGGTAATAATATCCTTTAAAATAAATAATACTTTGATCCAGGTCAAACAATAAGCTCGTTGCTAACCTAATCCGCGGAAAATCCCAACCTTAATAGTTCAGAGATACGACTAATTATATATTTAGAATTTCTACACTCATTTCTAACATAGTATTTGTTTTTATATTTGTTCGATTCTCTTTAGTAGAATTGTTTATGGTGGTGCCGCGTACCAATTATATCGAGATAGATTTGGTTTGCATTAACTATACTAATTTTTTGGGTTTAGTTTACGTGTTCCACTATATAATTTTTCTGAATATATAATATTGTATAAAATAACAGTTTTATTTATTTATATCAGTGAATGAACTAAAATAAATTATAGAGAGATAATCAGTATCTACATTTTTATAATAAAAAAGTAAAAGTTAGTTCATCTTATTTATAAATTATGACATAATTAGATAATCTCAAACTTTCTGCAAAACATATTACAATATCATATAATCATAAAAAAATTCTAAATATAATCATTAAAATCAATCTTTCTGTGTTATTTTCAATGCTTTTTTTATTTTACTTTAACATTTTTCTTTTCTAAGATTAATAATGTAACTTTCAAATTATTAAGGTAATTTTGTTTTTTCTACTTTTAAACATATTGTGTAACTCATCAAGTGAAATAAATTAGATTTTAATTAGTATATGAGTAAAATAATAAATAATATAATAATATTTAAATAATTTACTTTAGTTTGATTTACATAGATCTATAATGTCAAACCAAACCAACCGTATGATTGTGGAAAAAAAAAATCAAAGCAGACCAAATTTTTTTTATTTTAACCTATTATCAACTTTTTCTGATAATTTTTGGATTATTTTTTAGATAAATTCAGTTCTTAACAGCTACTTTATTCTTATACTTTTTAACTTGCAATAATTTATATATTTTTAAAATATTTGAAAAACTCTATTTGTTTACAAAGTAATAGTGTTTAATAATTTATTTGTTCCATAGGTCATGGGTTAACCCGCTAGAGTGAAGCCGATCTACATTCAGAGTTGTCGAGTAGTTATGTGTTGAACGGCTTTGCTAAGGCGTGTTGTCAGTTTCACATCATTGGTTGTCTCATGATTCAATGGTCGAGGTTTGAAATCGTGTTGACTAACGTGGCAATCACTCGTGAATAAAATTAACAATCAATCGTCGAATGGTTGACCTGTTCATAAAGTTCCAATTGTTAATATGAAAATATGCGTGTCAGCAATCCACTAGCTCTTAAAGTTGTGAGTCTGGAAATATGAAAATATGCGTGTTAGCAATGCACTGGCCCTTAAAGTTGTAAGTCTAGAAATATGAAGATTTGCGTCAAGCCAACCAGCTGAGTCCTATTCACCGTCCGGTCAAGTTGCAATGTTGTAATGTTGGACATTTGTAAACATGAGAACCGATAATGTGAAGACGATAACGCCAAACAGTAACTAGGACAATTAAGTCAACTGATGATTAAAAGTAAATAGATTAGTAATCAAGTTTTTAAAGCAATTGAGTCTTGATTAGCAGTACCCTAATCCATGATCCAACTAAAAAACTATAAATAGAAGACAAGCCAAGATTGTTAGAACTTTTCTCTCGCATTTATTGTCGCATTAATTACTTACATAGAATAAACTTTTATTGACTTAGACATTAAGCCTCTTTAACATATAAACTGTTTTGAGTAAACATTCAACCCCTTTACTAAAAACTTTTAAATCTTAAAAGAATCAAAGATATGTAATTTCTATTTTTAATTCAATTAGCTTATTTCACATACTTTTCTATTTTCTTAATTAGGCATTTAGTGCACCAGATATAAAAAATATCGAAATTTTTAAATACCTAGTAATACGTACTAACTTCTTTGAAGATTCTGTGAGAAGTTTCGTTTTCTTTGTCTTTTTGAATCTGAGTATGCAAGTTTTCAGCTGCAAACCAAATTCATATACATTGGCACGCGACAAACGAGGTAGGTGTTTACGACTTACGAGATTTTATTCCTTCCTTGTTGAATTGTTGGTCTTTTCTGTGTAAGACATTCAACTTTTTAAGTATTTAAAATGTTCAGAAATTTCAACATCTAGCAAAAGCACTAATATACATACAATATAATGTTCAAAATTTTGCCTCAGCAACCAAAAAATCAAACACATGTTTCTACGTTATATCTTGACCAACTCAGAATTCTTGGAACGAAAATGAATCACTGTCACACCAACTGCGTATCCAAAATCTCAACTCCTCAGGCTATTGGGCAAGAGGCTTAATGTCATATAACCCAACCAAGGACCAGTTTTATTAGGATGTCTGAATTAACTTGAAACATAGGATCCGACTTAGGTTTAAATAGAAGACTACGATGATTAAGAGGAAGGAAAAAGTAATAAGCTGAAATGGTTTTGATATATCATTAGAGATCAACTGTTCAACAATTAACAATGGTAAAACAAAACAAATGAAAGAATTAATTCTGCCATAAAACTCCACTTTATCTTAGTTCACTGTTCTAACAACACAAACATTTTTCAAGAAAATTCTTGAATCATTGCAAGGTGCTACTGTATTGCCAATCGAGGACACCAAGCCGTTCTGCTGCATTTAGAAGCATTTCCTGTGTACAATTGAAGGACCAGACTCATCGTACTCTGCCTTCGCAATCCACATCTGCATTTCCAAAAACAGGTGTATTCTCAGTAATAATCTTGATAAGCTGACCATATAAAAAACATTCTAGCATGTGTAGGCAAATGCACGAGATGCTGCTTGCTATTAGTATTCATAGTAAGTTACACAAATCCCAATTGGCCTGTGAAACTCAACTGCTGTGAGAAGGAGGCAAAATTCAAGCAACCAAGCTATCAAACTGAGAGATTTAGATCAGAGGATCAGAACTAAAACTAAAATAAAGACACTTGATGATGTCTCATGCAGTTGTAATGAAGTGTTTGAGAAATCACCGTTTTGGGTTTATCATTTTGACAACACAAATTACTTCGGTCATTAGAATCACAGAATGTTTACCTGTTGGAAAGTGCTGAGAGAAGCCAAGATAGAGCCACCAATCCAGACACTGTACTTTCTCTCGGGTGGAGCAACCACCTTGATCTTCATGCTACTCGGGGCCAGGGCAGTGATTTCCTTGCTCATTCTGTCAGCAATACCAGGGAACATGGTAGAACCACCACTGAGAACAATGTTTCCGTACAAGTCCTTCCTGATATCAACATCACACTTCATAATCGAATTGTACGAGGTCTCGTGAATGCCAACGGCTTCCATTCCAATCATGGATGGCTGGAAGAGGACTTCGGGACAACGGAAGCGCTCGGCACCAATGGTGATGACCTGTCCATCAGGCAGCTCATAGGTCTTCTCAACAGATGAACTGGTTTTTGAAGTTTCAAGCTCTTGTTCATAATCAAGGGCAATATAAGCCAGTTTTTCCTTCATATCCCTTACAATTTCTCTCTCAGCTGTGGTGGTGAAGGAGTAACCACGCTCAGTGAGGATTTTCATCAGGGCATCAGTGAGGTCACGCCCTGCTAAGTCAAGACGGAGGATGGCATGTGGGAGGGCATACCCTTCATAAATGGGTACAGTGTGGCTCACACCGTCTCCAGAGTCCAGAACAATACCTACACAAATTAATGTACCAACCATCAAGTTCAAGTTAGATTAACTCAATTACTTCAACTCAGATATAACTGCTCAGAGACAACATAGGAAAGACCAACCAGTTGTACGGCCGCTGGCATAGAGGGACAGAACAGCCTGGATGGCAACATACATGGCAGGTGTGTTGAATGTCTCAAACATGATTTGGGTCATTTTCTCACGATTAGCCTTTGGATTGAGAGGGGCTTCAGTGAGCAGAACAGGGTGCTCCTCTGGGGCCACACGGAGTTCATTGTAGAAGGTGTGATGCCAGATCTTCTCCATGTCATCCCAGTTGTTCACAATACCATGCTCAATGGGATATTTCAGAGTTAGTATACCACGCTTCGACTGAGCCTCATCCCCAACATATGCATCCTTTTGCCCCATTCCAACCATCACACCGGTATGACGTGGCCGACCAACAATGCTGGGAAACACAGCCCTTGGAGCATCATCACCAGCAAATCCAGCCTTCATTTTCCAAATTGCAATGCAATGCAGTACAGTGCAAAACACTCACAGCAAATTAGCACAAATCACAAGCACAAAAACAACATACTATATATCCAATCACTCCTACTTTCATTTTTTACCTTAACCATTCCTGTCCCATTATCGCAGACGAGTGGCTGGATATCCTCACCGTCGGCCATTGTTTTTCAAAATCTGCACAAACCATCCATTTCCTCTCAAACAATTGAAAGACAAGACCAGAAGAAAAAATGAAACAATTTTAACTTTTAAAAAAATACACAACAACTGATCCCAGCCTGGTAGAGTAAGTAATTAAACCCATTCATTCAGTTGCCAACGAAAAGACATGATTACTTACATGGCTATATTTTTCAAATAAAACAGCAATCTTACAAACTCTACAAAAATCCTAGGTGATTAAATCAGAATCACAACGCATTTGCAACATGAATATAACCTAAAGGTCTTCAAACGCGAAAATGAGCAATGCATGAAAATGTTGGTTAAGAAAAGAAGGAAGAAGGATTGGTAACCAGAATGTGAGATAGGAGGAAGTTGGCGATTAACCTGAAGGCGAAAACTGATGCACGGGATTGGACGCGCAAATCAAACGTCAAGTTTCAATGAGTTTGGGTTTTTAAATGAAAGTGTCCACTTCCACACGACATTACCTCAACAACGTCCGGTTCTGTGAACGACATTCATGTTGTTCTTCACGCGTGTCCCTTCCATCTGTGGCTCCGCACACACGTTGCTTTTATTAGCTTGGCCCATTTTTAGCACTTCCACCACTTCTTCTTCTTCTTCACCTTCTCCTCTCTCCATTTGGGCCTAGTTTCGACCCACTGGGTCTTCTCATGCACATGTGGCTTTCGCAAAAAAAAAAACAAAAACAAAAAAACGTACATTGGCTTTGGACATTGGTGTTTGGATGGGTAGCAAGAGTCCACGTGGTCGCACAATCCAATTAATTCCGTGACGGACCAAGGACGACTCATTCCTACATATCTACATGTGTTGTCTAGTCCTCACCAAAATATGGGAAAAACGATAATGTTGTTGTCATTAAACGACAAAACAAATTCCTCCACGAATCATGAGACCATGCAAAACGACATTCACTGCACCTGCTGCCTCTTTGCCTCTTTGCCTCAATGCTCATTCATTCGGGCCAAATTCCTGGGGTCACTTGCGTTGCACTTGCACATATCTTTTCTCAGTTTTTTTTTTTATCTTTTTAAATTTAAATATTACTTGCTTCAAGCTACAATATATTCTTGTTATTTTTAAATAAATTTTATATTGTGATAACTGGTAAACTATATAGGACAAAATAAATTCAACCGGGATGTTAGTTAAATACGACAAGAGCGAAGAATCCGATGCTGGAGGGAGAAACGAAACGACTCATGCAAAAGGATCCAACGTGGACACATTGGTTAAACTAAACTTAACTTAACTTAACCATCTAAAAATTAAAGTGTTGTTTTGTGATTAATTCAAATTAGTATAGAAAAAAAAAGAGGAAATTAAGGAAAAAGAAAGATGGTTCATGATTGTTAGGGATGGGGACATGATTGAGATGGGAAGCAAAATGATTAGGCATGAGCATGGGTTGCAATTATGCCCCATGAGAGTGTGTGTTATATGCTCCCTTTACTTTTTTCCTACCCCACAATATTCTGCCTTTTCTATTTCTTAATTTTTATCATCAACCAGTACTAATACACACACTGATTAAAGTTGCACTATAATCCGCGACATGTTTTGATGAATAATTTTCGAAATGAACTCATAGTACGGTGGTGAATTAAGTAAACTAAAAATAGATGCGTATTACTTTTGTAACAGCATCACATGTTAGCTCTCATCCCTCATTATTTCCTCAACTACGGACAGGTAGCTTTGGAGCTTTTCTGAAACACCAAACATTTGAAGTATCAGAGAAATTGCTAAAGAAAAAATGGAGAGGGTGCGAAAGAAAAAGGAATACTATGAAAAACAGGGTTCATATAAGGTTGTCAACTCAGTCACAGTAGTAGTGGTACTACTACTACATAGGTTTTTGCAATGCAAGTTGAGTTGGATGGAACAAAACCACATAAAGTATATAGATATATAGAATCTTAGAATAAAGTTAGAGATGCATGTGTGGTCCTTAAGATACGTCACTTTTATCATGTTGGAAGATGGGTGTGGTGAAATTCAGGCAAATCCAATTGGGTCCTCCTTCTCTTTTCTGTATATTCCCTTTGTCAATTTCTGGTATCGAGAAGGATCATATCTTATTAACTTTTTGCACCTTCTATCGAGAAGTAAATAAGTATACTGATAGATATAGTGATTTCTGTGGTAGTTATTTTGGTGTACACAAAAGAAGGTTGCATTGTTCATTTGACATTGGTTGTTCCAAAAAACGAAAGTCACAAATGAATGTAAAACGTAGCTAGCCGTGGTTGATAGTACGTAAAGTTTGGGAATCCTAAGTGAAACCGAACACGTCTAATCCATTACCTCTTCTGCCTACCCAATTATCAGGAACGTGAGAAATGGCAGACAGTAGGTGGGTCCCATTTCCATGTGAAATTAATGTTCACCTGCTGTGCTAAGCTACCATTAGGTTACTCTCCTTAACCAAATCATCACGTAACAAACACTCATCAATTTTCAACTACCAATTCTTAACTAAATTTTAAATTTAACTTAAACTCCATATCATTAGTTCAAAATAATGTTCACTAACTATGCTAAAACAAATATGTTATGAGAGGGTTGCCATGGTCATCGTAAAGCAAATCCTGAGGAGAGAGCATTTCAACTTTCAGCATTGCCAAAAGGATATTTTTGTTTAGTAGCAATACCATTTATAAAGGAAAGATAACTTTGATAGTTTCTTTTGGGAAAAAGAAAACCAGGTATTTGATTTCATCTGTCTGGATGTTGATACTTTTCAGTTCAACAGTTAACTGCGCCTCATGCAATTCCAAATCCCACCATTCACTTTTATCTCATTTAGTTGTGAATTTTTTTTATTTTTATTTTTTTATATTTTTAGTATTTGAATTTTGATTCAAAATTGGAATTCATCTTTATTTAAAAATTTGATATATTTTTTTCTAAACTTTAAAAGTGAATAAATATAGTCATTTTAATTTAATTACGTTATTTTTTTTTTAGGCGTTGAATGCATTTTTCAATAGATATTGAATCGAAAATGTATCAACCGGTGTAAAAAACTTCAATACTAACTTGAAATGCATTTGACACACAAAAAAAAATTAATATAATTGGATTAAAAGGACTATATTCTTTTTTTTTTAAGTTTAGGACCAAAATATTTCAAAATTTTGGACGTGAAAGAATTCTAAATTTTAATTAAAGTTCAGGAATTAAAAACATATTTAACCTATCTTTTTACTCTATATAACCCAACATCTTGATTATTTATGCCCCTTCTATTTTCTTGTAATAATAAAATTAAAAATTTGACTAGCTCGTTATAAACATAATATGTCTAGAAATTATTATTAGTTATGAGTTTGAAAAATATTTCAATAAAGTACATTAATATCTTTAGTTTTGATATTTTTAATAATTTCACATCATTTCAAAGTTATTAAGATAAAAATAAATGTTATTTTAAGTTGTGAAATACTTTTATAAAAGATTGGAGTAAAGGATTATCTATTAAAAAGACTATATCTATATTAAGTTCATGCATAATGAACCGAGTCCAATCATTAACGTAAGTTATATAATTATTTGTGTGTGATTTAATATATAAAAGGACAAACAGAAACAAGAAATAGCCTCTACGCGAAGAAGCCCCAGGTTGAAGCAACAACCAACCCTATCTCATAGCCATAGCTATAGCCATTTATATAACCCATACGTGTAATTAAATCTTTCCACTTGTTAATAAAACAAAAGATATTATTATTCTATTTTTCTTCGTTAGTATTTATTTGTTTATTTATTATATGAACTGTTTAATCTTATATTTTCTGAAAAGAAAAGAAAAGAAAATATGATGGTAATTTATTATTTGATGATGATAGTGATGGAGTGAGTCGGGCTATCTATTAGCTTATGATTGTTGATTACTGAATTAAATAGAAGTGAAGCTATGATTTAAGTTGCAATTAATTAAAGTTGAAAGCACAACAAAATGCATGTGAAGAAGAGTTGCAATTATATTGTTAGGGTTTTTGGTTTCAAATGCTTTTGACACAAACCATAGCACTCAATTAATTGTCACAAACACCTTCTGCTGCTCTCGCATCCAACAACAAACCGAATGTCTGCTGTGTCTGCCCACCCCAATTTACGCCACGCCAAACTTTATCTTCAACTTACACCTCAAAAATTAACCATAAAGTCATAAACAAACATAGATTTTATGAGATCAAATTAATACCTTAAAGTCAAATGTACCGCGAGAATGGTGGCGACAATACTAATTTAATTACTAGCATGCACGTTAAGAGCATATGATTTTGTTACTCAACCACGTGCCTTGTGCATCAAAGTTTGTAGAATTCAGGTTCAAAAATGGATTATATATATATTATTATATTTCAGTTTTCTTTTTCATTTTTTTACACAACATGCGTCTTAGTGGATATATACGAAATCGCAAATAACCCTAAAAATTGAATTTTTAGTTGAAAAAATAAATATATGGAACGCATTCATGCAATACAGCATTGTTACAATTTATTTTCTGATACATTATTTGTATTTAATAATTAAAATTGGTATTGTGGACTTTTTCAACCAGCATTTATAGTTTTATAAGGTGAGTGACAGTAAAAGTCACCCTCTACTTTCCCCTTCCTGCAGGTTATATATTGAGTTGAGAGAGAAAGGTATTTGTGTTGTGTTGTGTTGTGGTAGCATTTGTTGCTTGCATTGGATCCTCCGCTTCAGACCCTTCTTATTATCTTCTCTCTCTCACTCATAACATAACACCAAGAATGCCTGCAATGCTACAATCCAAAAATGGTTGAGAGAAAAACCCTTTAAAAAAACACTCTTTCCTTTCATTTCTATGTGTTCTTCATACACCATGCATCTTCTTTTTTACCTCACCACTCTCCTACACCTATAGCAGCTATCTTCTTCTTATTATTATTATTACGTTAATTACTTTGGTTTATCTTCTTCTCTTTTCCTTTCATCTACCTCAATCTTCTCGAACATCCTTTGTTCTCCCTCATGGGGGTATCTCCCAATCCCAAAGTCTTTCTCTCTGACAAAGATCTCATAGGGGCCAACATCGTCGATCCAGAACTGGGTTGCCAAGCTTTTATCCAAGAAGATCACCACCTTTTCAAACTCAAACACCTATCGGTGCAAGAACGTCACCAAGATAACAAAGATCGCCATCAAGAACACCAACACCAACGCAACAGCATCATCGTCATCACGAAACCGGTGTGTCCCATCACCTTGAAACTGGACATTCCTTCCTCCTACGTGGGATCAGAAAACGAGGACGACGACGGTTACGCGACTCCGACATCCTCGGAAAAGAAAATCCCGGCGATCCCCGAATGCCCAGGTGCACCAAAAAAGACAAAAGCGAAGCCAGCCGCGAAAAGAAAAGCTTTCCGACGAAGAACTCTGCTTGATCTGACCCAAGATTTGGAATCTTTGTTCCCGGTGCCGTGTGTGGCAGATCTTGGGGGTGGTGGCGTGAAGAAGAGAGTGAAACTGTGTTAGTGTTAAACGTGGCAGGAGGGTGAGCCTTAGATTGTGTAGCTAGAGTCCTGATCAATATTGATAACTTGTGCTGTAGTAGTAGCTTGCTAATTTGTGTGTTGGTGCTTGTAACTCTAGACAAACGTGTAACCCTGGTAGTGCATTCATTTGGTACGTATAATTAAAGCTTCTTCTTCTTCCAGCATTAATTGAGTTTGTGCAAGAATTGAATTTGTTTTGTTTTGTTATGCTGAAATTGAAGTGTACGATACACAGTGATGGGGTAGATTTGAATGGGAATAAGGAAATGAAAAAGGTATAGAATATGATGTGTATAGTGTAGTGTAGCAGTAGAAGATGGATGGCATAATTAGGGTAGGGAAGGTTTTGGATTTGGAGGAACATGGAGTGAGTGAGAGTGGATTTGGTGTTTCTCTTTCTTGTGGGATCGGATTCCATTGACTTTCTTTAAGCCTCACCAATCATTCTGCAGATGGAAATGGATACATTGACTTTCCCAAGATACACCATTACACAACATTCCCTCTTCTTGCCTCGTTTTTACCACTCCAGTGCGCAAACCCATGCGCTCCCACACTCTTCTTCCTCCACCCTAAATTTCTGCTTTTTAATTTTCCTTTCTGCTAAAAACTACTTTTTGCAAAAATATAAGTTGACTTTCAAAAAAGTCACTTTTATTCGTAAAACACCAATTTTAATTGCTTTGTTTTTCCTTTTAATTTCTACTCTTCTAGTTGTATGTAAAAACAACGATTACTTCACTCAATCCACTGATAAATGAGAAGTAAATCACCAAACTAAAAAAAATTTAACAGTACTATAGAAACATTATTAGTAATGATTAAAAACATATATGTTTTTTTTTTTATGTGGGGTGAGTCATTATGATGAGCGTAAAAGATTATGTTTTCATCTTCATGAACTAAAGTTATTACTAGTTTTAGCATTCTTTCAAATTAAATTGTGTACACACAACAATCAAGAAATAGGCCAAACAGCCACCTAATTCGGCCACTCAATTGTTTCTGTGACTAACATGCAATTCATATTCTGTGTTGTTTTATTCATTTGATCTTCCTCAAAATCGATTCCTGACTTTGCCGTGCTTAAAACTGCAAGTAAAGCAACTTCACCGGTATTTGATTATTTAAAATCAGGTGTTTCTTCATACACTCAATCAAACCGGATTTTGATTTCCGGAACGCACTAAATCAGTTTTGGAAAAAATTTTCTCAAAAGACACACATACCACCACTCCTATTTTGGATAAGGCTTTTCAGAAGCATGTGATGGGGTGCAGAAAGAAACACTCTTAAAAGATATTTTATTGTTAGAGAGAGAGAGAGAGAGGCCTGCTCCTTAGGGTAACGGGCCTCGCTCCAATAGTTCTAAGAAAATACACATAATTGGAGAGGCCTGGTCCTTATCCAATGAACAGGGTATAGGAGTCATGTTTTTCCTTCCTGCACCTCCCTAATTTCTAGCTGCAACTCCATAATATTTAAAATGACCATACTATTCTTCGTAAAAGTAATTTCTAGAATACTTGTTTCGAAAATCTTCTGGAATAAACTTTTCAGAATTTATGTAACGTGATTTCCAAAACAAATTCAAGAATATAATTCTCAGAATTGGATTGTCAGAACAAGTTTTTCGAAATGTATGAAATGCATTTTAGAATGTGTTTTCAATAAGAGAATTTCTGAAACAAGCTTTTCAGAACAACATTTCATGGGTTTTAGAATGATTTTTTTGTAACAACTTTTTCAGAAGCTTTCTAAAGCACTTAAAATACATTTTGGAATGAGTTCTCTAAACATGCTTTTTTTCACAACAAAGTTTTCTTCCTGTAACATCATCTCACTATAACAATGATAAGTTGGTCATTTTTTATATTGTGAGGGGTAAAATAAGAAATAGATTAACCGTAGTTGTAGCTCGTGGACCTGGGCTTGGATTTAAGTGATCATGGGAGTGGGCCAGAAAGATGTTACAGGGCCGAATAAGCAATACGATATAGATTTTTCCTATTTACACTCCTCTGTGCTTTATGTTTTTGAATTACCAAATATATCCTTTTATATAAAGAAAGTACAACCCTAAAGCCTACCTAGAGAGCTATATTAAGCAGCTTTGGGGTGTTTGTGCGGAATGTGTAGTCCAAAATTGTGCAGACAATATGCATTGTTTTGTGAAACATTTGCCGGGGTATGAGCCTAAGCGAAGCTTTTTAGAAAGTGACTCTGTTCCCTTTTTTAGATGCTTGTGATTGTCTTTTAACATAACTCAAAAGAAATTGTATCATTTTTAACCCTTTTCATAGGATCCTTGCTCACCTCACTGTCCATCCATCATTCATAATTGCCAAATACTGAAAACTTTTCTCATCTTATGGCCATAATGCTTTCCTGGCAATACTTTCTCATCTTCATGAATAATTCACATTCACTTATATTCATTTTTTTATAATAGATTAGAAGTGGGATTTAAATCTATCTCAATCTCACAGTCCTTGTAAGATGAAATTTATACCCTACTTATATACTATAAAATTGCCTTATATCTAGTCGATATGAGACTTCCAACATAATATATAAATATGTGCAAATATTATCTTACAAGTCAGTTTTGTAAGATTGAGTTAGGTCTAAAGTTCACTTCTTAAAGTGCTATCAAAGTTATACGATATAGCTTATCCTAACAAAATTGTTGTTTATCATACTATTTGTTATCGAACTATCTATTAAGATTTAATTTTACGATTAAAATGTATATGTCTAAATATGAGGGAAGTGTTTTAAAAATTCTCCATCGTCTATAGATAAAGTGAATTCATAATATATAGACGGTCAAAATCTCGTCTTATAAACAGGTTCAGTTAACTTAAAATCGTTTTCTTAAAGCTCTTCCAATTCATAACCCATCTCGAGCCAGGAAAAAAAAAAGAAAAACTAGTATAAAAATCTGGAGAAGGTTTCAATGCAGATTAATTTCTCATTTGCGGGGTTTTAAATAAACAAATATAGGGCAATGATTATTTGCACCAGTAGTTTTTATTTCATTTTTATGGCCCGTTAGTGTAACGAGACCAACGACACAATGATTCTGTTTCTCTTTATAAGTCAAAAGATCTGTCGAAAAAGCTGATGAGAATAGCCATTGGCAAAGCACTCTGAGTCAGTGGTTATGCAATTCTTTTTGACCCCATTATTGCTCTAATTACACTTATTTTCCCCACACTATATTCAGAGTCATTGTCAATAATTCGCAGTTTCCATGCTTACCAAATAACAACAAGGTGTGAACGAACGACTCCTGCAGTCCTATCTAACATCTTAGGAGGTCTTGTGCATGCTAAACAAAAACTCCAAAACATGGCTCGACAGGTACTTTTTTTTTTTTTACTGCACCATGCATGTTCGTTTTTGGAATTTTGTCACGAAATCTCCTTGGGATTGATCATGTTGTTTCCTTTCCTCTGGGATTTCAGTGGTGGGTCTGCGATGGTTTCTGATTTGATGAATACGTGGTTGTTTTTTTGTGAGTCGTTTGTTGTGGTGCCATGTGAAGTTGGTGATTTGTCTGAACAGTTTTTTGTTGCAATTGATTTGATTTTAGGATGAAGGGTGGCCACTGGGTTTATTACAGCCAGTGAATGCAAGGGTTGAATTGGTGAGAAACAGTGAAAATGCAGAGACTGGGACAGGTTCAATTTCATTCAACACCTTACTCACTAACTCTCCATCTTCTTCTACAGATTCTTCATCTGATTTAGACACTCAGGTCAGTGCAACATTATATGCTAACTTTTTCTTCTCTTCTATTATTGCATTCTTTTGTAATCTTCAAACCTGCATTGAAGTAAGTTTTGTAAATAACATAGGAATAATTGAAAACACAAAATTCAATAATTGAAGAATTGAAGAAGATTTATGGTAAAAGAATAATTTTAAAATTATAAAGAAAAAAGGGTTATTGGTTCTTGTGATTAATAGAATAAAGTAGTTGAAAATGAAAATGAATATTGAAAATTGTGGAGAAATAATTTATTTATCTAATGATATGCAGTGAGCATGTGACCACCTGACTCCACTACAATAATACAATATACTTTGATTTTTGTCTTTCTTGTGCATGCTTCTCGGACTCTTCAGCTAAACTGGTCCTTCTTTTAAAAAAATAAAGTTACAACTTGGAATAGAGTGAAAATTAAATATTCTCTCCATTTCCTCTATTTATTCTTTGTAAAACTTTCGTTTGTGTTAAAGACATCTTAAATTTTGTTTTTTCAATAATTCTCTTTCTAAGTTATATTTAAACCTATATAATATATAAATAATGAAAGCGATATGAAAAGAAAACTGAGTTAACTAATTTTAATAATAATTATCATAAAATTTAATATTTGAAATGATTTACGATTAATAATGTGCAATTAAGGGGAAAGACTCATTTTATCCATATCAATATCATCTATTAAATGAAGAGAAGAAAAATAAACAGAGCTCATATATAGGGAATTTTCTATTTTCTACTGTATAAAAAAAATCGCGAACTAAATTTCAACAACTAAAAAAGTTGGTTCTGTTGCATGTAATAATGGATAGCTACTATATTTGGTATAATTATTCAACTACATGGCAAGAGTAAATAAGCAACGTAATTAATTATTTATTGTTTATTATTTTTGTTACAGAATGAAGCTTACGTTATAAAACATATTTATAGCAAACTTTAAATCATATTATACTAAATTTCACTAAAATATAAGAGTCAAACACTGGATTTCCTTATTTTCTTAAAATGGTGTATCACTAGATAATATTACCTTTTCTTTGTTGTGATTTTTACTTTTTATAATTAAATTATTTAACAAATATTCGGAACACTAAATCTACTACTACAAGGATGTGTGCATGGATATAACTGCTGTTCTTTGATGGGAATGAAAAATGAGATAACATTTTTATAGTAATTTAATCTTAAAATTAGTTTTCATCGCAAAAATGACGATGAAAATAATTTTTTATTGTGAAAAATAGGATGAAATAATCAAACGTTATCTTCTCTATCTTTTAATTTTTGAAACAAAAAAAAAAATCTCTTTTTTTTCTAAATTTAGCTGAGCTAAATGTGCACGAAATTTTAAAGTAACAGAAGGAAATTATTATTAGTTGATGTAACTGAGTTTTTTTGTTCTTACTCCAAATGGGATTTGTTGTCATCAAAGTTTTGACTTTTTAACATAAATTACACTTTTGGACTCAGAATATTTTCAGACTTTAATTGAACGATTCCTTTTTAGTTGAACAACTAGTTTATGTACATAATTGGAACAGCTATAACAAGTATGATTCTTATGTCATACCATTTGTTTCATTCAATAGTCGGTGCATATTTTATGCACGTTACTGTCAAGGAACTCACGACATTTAATGTGCCATGAAACATTATCGGCAACCATATCTTACATTACATATCTCTTGATTTTTCCTTTGAAATTGGACTATAATTGAAATCCCTTTTAGGTGGCATTAGGTGGCCAGTCTTGTTCTAAGTATTAGTAAGTATTAGTATTATGGTGTTTGATATAGTTCCACATCATTTAGAATTGTGATATGTGGTTCTTTATATAAAGCTTGAGATACATCAGAGATAAAAATACTTCCTAGTATAATTGTAGAGGTAGACATACACATTATACGCTGAATCACGTTAAATTCTTTTGTCGTTTATTTTTCTTTTCTTATTCTTTCTTTTATTACCTTGTTCCTAACACCTATATCAAAACAGAACAAAATGCAGCTACATTAATTAAATTTAGCTATGATATGATGTTAGACGAATCAACATTGATGGACCAAACTCACAGAATAACTTAGCAATCATGTGAAGGGTTACGTTTAAGTTTGGAACATATACATTTGAAAATGTAACATGTGTGTTTGTTTTTGATTCAGTCGACGGGGTCTTTTTTTCGCGACCAAAGTACCACACTTGGGAGCCTAATGGGTGTTTCCAGCATTGTGGAAGTGTCAAGAAGATCTCTCAGAGAAACCAAAACAGAGCTCTTGAAGAGCAAAAAGAAGTTAAAGTTTTGGTCATGGTGTTTGTGTTTGGGTTGGAGGAGTACAAATTGTGAAGGTGAGAATGCCCCATCTCTGGCTCAGTTTCTTGCAGTGGAAAGAAGAGTTGCTAATGAAAATAGAAGGAACCAAAGCCTTCATTTTGAGCTTGCATTGGCTGAAACCAATATTGCAGAAAGAAATTCACTGTTTATCAATGGCACCATTGCTCCCCCTCACTCCATAAGTCCAACCCATAGCATCGGAACAGATAGAAAAAACACAGAAATAAAGCACGCTAACAACAAAGCCTCTGGTTCACTCCCACAGTTATTTTCATGCATGTGTGGAATATGTATCTAAAGTAATCTGATTTAGATTTTATATTAAAATTGTTATTTGTTAAAAAGTGGACAATCGATTTTGTAATGATAAAATAAGTATGGACTTAATCTATATGTTTCAACTTTTAATGGAATAGAGTTTTCTTCCGAAAAATATACATGAGAAAATACGATAATAGAAATTTATTAGTGTATAGTAAATTAGATTGTTAAAAAAGTTAATATTTGATGGTTTTTTTTAATGAACGTAGGAATAAAGTAATTTCAAGTTATAGATGATTTCTTTTGTGTTTGAGGTACAAGTTTAGAATATTTTAAAGAATAAAAGAGGGATTACAATGAATCTGATAGCATTTTGTTTTCTTTTTTCATTCCTTTGGTGTGTGAGTCTACAGAAGATAGAGATGACGTAATGGTTGAGTTATCCTTTGGGTAAAGCTGTTAAATTAGGCTTTCTCACCCACGCCATATTAAACTTCTCCTTCCTTCAAAATTTTAGAATCCCTTCTCTACCTCCTAAGGTTAATAGGTGAGTTAACAATACACTCTTCGGTTAAAATTAATCAAAATTCATAAAATGGATATTTATCAAATAAGATGTAATGCTTGCAATTATCTTTTAAAACTTTGAGGGATTTTAAATCAATATAAAACAAACTAACTAATATAATATAATATTATTTATATTTATAGTTTTTAAGGAGTGATAAGATGTAAATTTATAATTTTTAAGGAGTGATCATATGGAAAGGGAGGAGGGAAGGGTTGTGGCTTGGATGCCTCGATCCAAAAGGACGACTGAGACATGTATGGTTGACAGTTAATACGATTCGGGTTATCGTTTTAAATATGTAGATTTTGACGACATAAAGTTTAATAATATTTTAAAAAATAATATATTTTTCATGTTTAAGAAAAAAGTCCATGAGTTGATTCTGATTCCGAGTTTTTGACTTTGTAGGCTTTTTTAATGGGTTTTTAGTCATGTGAACTTTTTTTGTCCTAATCCACGTGGGTCAGTGTTTGGACTTGACTACATCAACAACTCTATACATTTATAGTTTTTAAGGAGTGATTAAATGGAAAGGATGGTCGAGGATTTGATACACATCTTTCTAACAATTTAGAGAAATAAGATTGATTTAATGGATTTAAAATATGTGAAAGATGTTGTGGGTTCAACTTCCTTGCTAACAAAACTAACAATTAATATTTACCGACTAAAAATATTTATAATAATTGTATAAGTTGAAATTTATTAGTATTTTAATATTTAATTAATAAAATAAATGCTCAGAATAGATTGACACTGCTTTTTATCTTATTACTGTAATATTTTCAATTTTGTTTCAATATTTTGGATTATACAATAATATTGTTGTAGATTTTGTTGTTATGTTGTTTTGTATGAGATATGATGAATCTAATCTTAAAGACATCTTAATTATCTTCAAGAATCAAGAATTGAAACTTAGATCTATCAATACTGTGTTTTTTATTAAATTCTAATTGTGTTTATTCTTTTATGTGTTTGGTCTTGAAATTATCTTCAGAAAATTACTTAAATTTTTTTTACAATTTCACTTGATATAAAATATTTGTAATTAATTAAAACATGTTTTTAATCTGTTAAACTATTAATTTCTAATTACAGAGAATATTTTAATTCATTATATATTCATTTTAATTGATTAATATTGCTTAAAATCATGATTAGTTTGAACAATATTTGAATCTGAATCCTTTGATTAAAGGGTTGAAATCATCATCCCAATCTATGGCGTGGCAAGAATTAATTTCTACTCATCCCATCATTGATGATTGTAGAATTTAATTTTTTTTCTTCAATAATTAAACTCCTGATCTCATAAATGAAGTAAATTCCTCATGTATTATGGCTGAAGCATTGAAATAAATAAATATATATATATTTAAGCGAAGGTTTTGTAGACATAATACATAATGCGTGTACGTAATGACAGATTAGTAGTTTGTAGGTACGTGTCACGTTCTTAAGTTAAGTTATCCAGAATCATGTGAATATGAAGCCACTTGGATTAGATCCAAACACATTCTTAATTATTTTCATTTTCGAAAGTCACATGTGATGCTCAATATCACCATTCTCCAAGATATTTCTTTCTGCAACTGTCGGCACACACACTGTTTCTTTATGCTACAAAATATTTTTTTTACATCGTTTCTATTTAAATATTAATTAATACGTATTTGTTTTCTAACTTTATAAAAGTCCTGTATATTATATTAATTTACTTTTATGAAAAAGTTTAATAAAAAATTAATCAACTTATATAGAAACGTAAGGGAATATAGTTACATTTTATATTATCTTATTGTTTTAACTGTGGTATCAAAATATAATATCTTATCGTGCCAGACATGTGTACAATATGATATCATTCGTGCAACATGATAACGAATATAAATAATGTGTAATAAAAAAATAAAATATAGTTTATCAATTCTATCAACAAATAACTCATGAGTCATGTATGAATTAGAAAGAAACACAATGTATGTGGAATATTGATATTCAAATGGACTTCAAATCACAGGATCAGTTAGAGTTATTATTCGTGATTTTATTAATTAGAAACAATAATAATAATAATAATAATAATAATAATAATAAACAATAATAAACAATAATAGCTATTAGGGAAACCACTTATCTCAACGTATCACATGTTATCCGATGTTGAACTAAAAAAAGTTGAATGACGTTGTTTGAATTAATTTAGTTATTGTATTATCTTACTGCTGAATCCGTGTATTATTTTTCTTTTAAATTAAATTGATAACTTTTGGAAAACAAGCTATTATATACATTGTCTAATAAATAAAAGGGAATACAAATGTGATAATTCTAATTGGAGTTTCTTATTCCGTTGTGTGTTATGTTTAATTATTATTTTTATAAATTTTTTATGGATTTTTAATCTTGTGGCTATATTATCACCTATGTATACTCCATGCATGTTTCTATTTTTCTAACCATCTTACAACATAACAACTTAAGTTTTATCAATGTGATTAAGCATTTAATTTAAATACTTGTACTCTTGTCATACGTTTAATGTAAATCAAGAAATGGTCGTAATTTATATAGATACATAAATATTTTAACAAAGGAAATAGGACTTCCATATGTTAAAACAAGATAATTTCATTAACGTTGATAAAGAAATCTTAACTAGCATCAATCAAAAGTAGTAAAAAAATTATATTTAACATTAATTGAGAAATAATATTAACATATATTTGTAAGTACTATGATATAAAATAACTAGAACTAACATAAAATGAAAAAAAAATCAATTAATATCAATAAAAAATATTGTATTTAACATAAAACAAAATTCGCCCTTAACATTAACTAAAAAAATTAAAGTAATGTTGTTAAAAGAAATAACCTTTATAAAGAAAACTTTTGAAGGTAACAATAAAAGAAATAATCACAAACGATTTTTATATAAAAAAATTGCCAACATAAATAAAAATAAAAAGAACTATGCCACACACTAATGATATTTCAATTCTAATAGAACAGACAACATTTCAACTAAAGTCAAGTTGACAATTAGTATCTACCGATGCATATGGATTTTAAATTCTTTTTTTAAGAAAAAATTGAAATTATATAATTTTAAAGGATCAAATTTCTCTTAAATTTCTAAACTTTTTTTTAATTTATTATCAACAACGTATTTTATCATTAACTACTTCAAATTTTTCTAGCCTATAAAAATAACATGATATTTTCAACTTTCTTGACTTTGACTATAAATTTAGTTAGATAATGTTATATTTTTAGTATTTGTTTCTCAACCAATTAACATGAAGCATATTTGATTGTAAATCTCATAATATACATTAAATGTCTGATGGATGAGTTCAAAAAACTGAAGGTCCGTGTTCAAAGCTCTAAACTCAACTCAAACTATATTCCAAGATCAATCAAGTAGTTGACCAAGACTCTCAACTCGTTATAAACCCAAATTTAACCTAAAAGTTAAATATTAGTCTTATAGTCAAATTGAATCCACAATAAACCTAAAAAAATTAACTAACTCACTCAAGATATCACCGTTTGAATAAACCAAATCTAGTATTCAAATTCCTCTCCTATTTACAACAGTACAATTTATCTCAATAAATATTCAGAACTCTCTTCACTGTGCCATGTAAAAGCTTTCTGATATATCAAACACATGATTTTCTTTAATCTGGTAAATAATATTATTGGGTTGAATTATTCAATCCTTGCTTTTAACATACGGCTTCTACAAGCATAATTGATTATAAGACATCACTTGTAAGTTGTTTTGTTTGTGAAATAATTTAAATTTGGATAGTTTGTGGGTCTGGAAGGACGGGTCAAACACGTTCGGTTCTGCAACGCAGCATATAGAGAAATGACACATACCCATGCATATATGTACTCAACTTTCCTTCTTTGTTTTTTCGCCATGTCTCTTTCTGTTTTCAGTTTTTGGTGTGAAAAAGTCCCAACAAACCCGGTTGGTGTACGTGGTGGCCACCCCAAATTATTTGACCCTTCATTGGATCAATCGCATCTCACCACACCAAACTGCAACACTTGTATTTTTACACACAAATTACATCATCCTAATCAAGTGCACTAACGAACCCATTCACCAAGGAGACATCATCACGTGACAACCAACATAAGACTTTGTCTTTCTCTTTTTGTACCTTTTTGCTTATATCATATCGGTACAAAGAAATAAACCAGATGCAAATAAGCAATCCATTTTCCCATGATATTATTGACTTTACTGGGATACGTATAATAGAATAAAAAATAAAATTATTGACGATGCCCAAAATCATCGATGCGGATGCAGATGCAGGTGATGCTTCTTCATTCTCAAGTAATAATCATAATAATAATAATACTACTACAACAACACGACATACCCTTCTCCTGTTCCCTACAACAACACTTGGTAGGTACCTACCGCCAACTTCGCTTCATTTCATTTCAACTCACTTTGCTTATTTCCCAAAATTACATAATATTCCTTTACTTTTTAACTTTGATTTTTTCCTTGCCGGTTAAGCACCTATCTTGATTCTTTCTTCCCAATGTGAGAATCATTTGTTACCACAAGCAATTGCCGTCACTGTTTATCGACCCACTCAGCAGCAATCCTCCCTGAGCTGCGGCTACCCAACTTCCCGAATGAACTTACACTGGATAACCCCTTGAAGCTGCTGCTACCACTGTCATTCAGGTTTCTGAATTTCTTCGATGTCTTGTTCAGCTTCGAACAGTTCGTGTCAACACCGTCTAGATCAGTTTCATCATGGTATTCTGTTTTCACAACCACTAGTCTTGTTATGGCGCTTCTACAGAATGGACAAACCGGTGGAGTGAGACATGCTGTGGCAGGGTTCGGCTTGTTGTGGCAACACAGGGCTAGTGTGCATTGTGCACACATCTGGTGCCCACAGCTCTGAACTTCGATTGTGCATGCCTGCTCGAAGCAGATGCAGCATAATTCCGACTCACTAACCTGCAAAATATCTCATAATGATCAAAATGTGATTTTTTTTTTGAAAAATGAAGTCTTAGTAACTATATTTCCATGCTCTGATTTGATTGAATTACGGAACAAAGTTGGTGTTTGATATGCAGAGGGTGAGAAATTACCTCAGACACATCATCGGTTACCCCATCAGAATGTGATGGGGATGGAAGAGAGTAAGCGCTCCCTTTCAATATGTTTTTCTCCCTTTCTCTGTTTGCATCCATCAAGGCCTGTTCCAATAAAGCTTTAGCTTCAGGATTAAGCTCGCTGATGAACTTCAATGGAGACGGCCAGACAAGAGGTTCTGCAGATGTAGGATTCAGCAATGATGCACAGGCTCCGTGTTTGTGTTTCAGAGCAACCATGTATGGTATCCGCCTGCATTAACACGCCAACTACGCGTTCTGAGAGTCTATAATGAGGAAAAGACGCAGGGTAAAACTTAAATGAATCTACCTATAATCGACCTAATCGTTAAATGAGGTAAGTTGCTCATAAAGTTAAGAAAGTTGCGATAGGAAAATGCCAGATGAGTACATTCAAGGGCCCATCAGAGAAAACCAACGATTTTCCTTTCCTAAAAAACATAACAATTTACACTACGAAGATAAACAATCCATAACCCAATAAACCCCAAAAATCAAAAATTAAACACGTCTAGATATATCACTCTAAGTCTCAAAACCGGTAACCCCCTTTCTCGAAATGGTGAGAATTGAGCTGAGAAACTGCACTATACCCAGATGCATCGCGGTGAAGACGATCTGCACCCCATGCCAACAATTCACGAATGCAATCCAGAGATCCCCCTCTAGCTGCTAGATGAAGCGGAGTACTCCCGGGACAGCTGAAAATAGCAATTGATTACTTACTTCGCGAAACAGAACAGAAAAACACATTAGGTTCAATCATTCAAACCACTCTCTGATAGATCATTACCCATATCCACCGGTTGAAGCACAAACAAGAGCTCCACTGTCCAACAGAATATGTACACATTCAGACCGTCTCTGACGAGCCGCCAAGTGCAATGGCGTTGCACCCTTTCCATCTCTAATATTCACAAACCGCGCAAACCCCCTGAAACGAATTCAAAAACACTAAGTACCTTAAGGCAAACACCATACAGAAATCAATAGTTAAACAGAAAAGGGCAAACCAAGAAGCAGCCACTGGACTAGATTGAGCAGCGGAAAGAATAGCCTTAAGGCAAGAAGAATGACCGTAGTATGCGGCATAGTGTAAGCAGGTTCTCCCGGAAATGGTATCAAACATTAACACCTGAAAATCGCACGATTCAGTTTCCAAATTGATTAATTCATTCGTGTCATCAAAGGATAAGATTACTGAAATTAATGAAATCGAAAGATTACATTAGCTCCGGCTTGAAGAAGCTTCTCGACACACGCGATGTTCCCGTGCATTGCTGCCAACATAAGCGGAGTCTGAAGCATTGGCGACACACAATGAAGGGTAAGCAAAGATAGCATTTTTATAAAAAAAATGGGAAACCATAGATACAGAGCAGAAGGCATACCTGTTTGTGGCGATTCAAAACATCTGGATTGAGAGATCCATCCAAAAGCCTAGAGAGAATCTGGAAGGAAGAGAAGAGAATCGTAAAGAAGAGAAGTGGCGTGAAGAGAACGCGGGAGAGAGTGAGAGAGGAAAAGGGAAGGAACCTCGATCTGGGCATTGGCTGCGGCAATATGAAGCGGAGAGTGGCGATCGTAGAGAGTGGTTTGGTGGAAGAGAGAGGGGTCGGCCTCTAAGAGTGTGGTGACAATTTGGAGGTCACCCTGTTGCACGGCGGTGAAGAGGCCGTGGTCATGGTTGGGCGTGCAACTAAGGGTCTGACCCATGGGAGAGAGAGGTGAAGAATGATTCACTCCACCTCTTGTGGGTTTGGGTGCGCCACCTTGTGTGGTGGCTTAAGGTGCTATAAATAAATGAACAAGCTTGATTCACATTGAAGGTGTATGGTGTAAGTAACTGTGTTTTGTTGTGGGAGAAGACAGTGGCAAAGGTTTTAGAGAGAGAAGAGTAGCTGACCGTGTCAGTGATTAGCAGTTACTGAGAATGACTTGGGACAGCAGTCAGATTTAGCTAGCTAACTTAGCTACCCAGATAAATCAAATGAGATGAAATTAAATAATAATAATAATAATAATTATTATTATTATTATACATTACACTCATTAGAACACAGGGTCCCCACCTTCACTTTCTTTTCAAACATCATCACTGTTTACTCATTTTATCTACTGCTTATCCTTTTTCTTAAAGGAAAAATAGTGTAATCATGGTGATGTAACAAATGATGAACCCCTTTTTTTATTTATCCATCTATTTCTGCTAATTATGAATCCTTTTTAGCACTATATTTAAGTACGCTTTGTAAAGTTAGTTTTTGTATTTCTTTTTTCGTTCCACGTATTTTATCATTCTTATTATATGCTTCATTAAAAAATGAACTTTGTAATGTATAAATATAAATACCTATTTTTGAAAAATTTAACTCTTTTATATTATCTTTCCTTTCAATTAAATGTGACATTTTACAATCCCTCTTTTTGAAAAGGCAAGTGAGGAAAAGGAAAAATAAAATAAGAGAGTAGATAAAGTAGAACAAATTTAAAGCTATTTGAGAAAGACGAAAAAAGAAACACTTGTTTTTTCTTTTCTTTTTTTTTTACGTTTTTAAAATGATACCAACACTAAAATTAATTGCGGTGGTTTTAAAAAGCTTATTTTGAACCACCCGAACAAAGATTGTCACAACAATTATGGCACGCGTCTACCATGTTCAAGTCTAACAAGTAAATAGAAAAAAGAATGTGACTTTTTTTACCCCTTTTTTTTATTTTCTCTCCTTCAACTTAAATTTATTCAACCAAACAATCATATTTTTCGACTCTTTAAGTTGTATATTCACTTTTTCCTATTTCTTCACCATTTTTGGTTTATCAAACAAAACTTCAGTGAGAGTTTTTTCACAAAAAAAAAAAGTTTTTATTTAAAATGAATCAAATCATGTATCGCCTAAGTCTCCAAGAAGTTGATTTGGAGTAGCGTAATTTAAATTTATGAATTTTATGTTAAAAAAATTATAATCAAATTCAATACTACTTTTTTAAACTAATAAAATTACGCTTTATATTTAATTTTAATTGTAAATGAAATATACTTAGTCTGACTTGTATGTAGTCAAAATTATGATTAATCTCACAACAATTTTAATATATATAAAAGGTGTGACCGTAACATTTTAAAATTGAATTTAAGAGGAAGTTTTATTGATAACTCGAGGCCTCTCTTGATGATAAAAAGAATTTTTAAAATGAAATAATTAAGAGCATTGTAATATATACATCTTTAAACATCTCATATTTTAATATTTAAGTGTGTATTTACATGTTTAAACATTTGTTACATAATAGGACAATATTATATTTATAGATTATAATTCAGACATGCTCCTAAATTTGTAATAACTTTCAACGATCTTCTTCCATTGGTTAAAGAAGAAAACATGTTAAACTCAAAGAGGGATGGACTGGTTTTTAAACAAAAAATGACTTTTTAAAATTTCAAAAACATAATATTTTGTAGACATATTAAGAATGAGAGACAATGTTAAATACAAAAGACAAATTAAAGGCAATAAAAATACAAAACACACAATATATTTATAATGGTATAATTGTACACAAATCTACAACCAATTATCCAGCAACCTGAATTGGATTTTCACAAAAAAATGACAAGAGTTAGATTACAACTACACCTTAATAACTTACACTTTAGACACACACAAAAACTTGAAAAATCATTCAAGAATTACAAAAACAAAAATAGTCATGCTACACATAATTACCTCAAAATTCACCACATATGTAAAGTACAAGAAAATGAATGAAATTAACAATAAAAAGACAAAAAATAAAAAACTTATCACCTAAAATGTGATTGACATTACAATAAGAACCTATAGCATCATCAGTCTCTTATGAATCTTGAGCAATCTTCCTTTGAAAACAAATGAAAAATGTAAAGAATACTTAAGGATTTTGTTAGAATCAAACAACAGAATATTTCCGTTTGGACAAAATCCAATATGGAGGGTGAGAATTTGTTTGTTAATAAAAATCATATTTTTTAAAAGTGTTATCCTTTTTAATATCAAATTTCAATTAAAAACATTTCCTTTAATATAATCAACAAATAATTAAAATAGTATGGGAAGAGAAAATTGCACATAGTATTTTATAATGGTTTGGATCAAAAGACCATATGTCTCTAAAAAAGGATTAACTCAAACACTAAAAATAGGCTGGTTAAAAATAGAAATAAGAACAATTTAGGATAGAAAACACCCCTCTTGAAATCACAAAAGACCCATCCCTTGAAATCCATAAGGGATGAACACTTCCTTTGTGTTCCACAAAGGATGAAGACACCCCTTTTGAATCACACTAGAGATGAATAAACTCCTTCCTTTAATCCATAATAAATAAACACATCCTTTGAATCACACAAAGGATGGACAACTTATCCTAATAACAACAACAACACTCAATCACACGAGAATCCACTTGGTAAAAGTTAATGTTTTACCCACATTAGGTTTTCATAGCCTTTTCACATAGAGTTCTCAAGTACTTAAACTTCTTTAACTTAACTTTTGTATCTTGAAATGAAAGTCTGCCACTTTATTTATAGAAACCATTTTCAAAACTAGATCAAGAAACATAAGATTTAAGTCACAATTATCGCCGATAATCAATTATCATAGAAAATTTTCTAAAAACATTTTTCTCGTTATGATCACAAAGGTTTTTCACATAAATCACTTTTCACCGAGATAATCGATTATCACTAAGAATAATCGATTATTCTAGTGTTAGTTGCAAAAGCAAAAAGTTGTGTGTTGCTGCTTGAGATTTACCTTTTAACTAATGACCTTTTACATTTACTATTTTAGATGATATACACAAATTACATGGCTTCAACAAATAAAATTATAAAACTTTAAAATAACTCTTGATTCCAAATAATCTTTAACTCTCTAATATTTCTTCATGAATCATCATTAAGTCTTCCACATTTCTCCGGAAGTCATCATCAAAATTATTTATTGAAGCAAGATGTCAATTTTTTTTCTTTTGTCAACATATTTAACTCACTAAAGAGATGTCTAGATTTGAAAAATATGAAAATGTTAGTTTAAAACAAAGAGAACTTCTTTTTTGTAAGGTTTTGAAGTAACTGTATGATATACTCAATTATTTTTAAATATAATCGATTAATATATTCTTCGTGTTATCCATAAATTATTTTGAACCAACATAATGAAATTTTTTTAAACATAATCGATTAGATGTTTTAATACAATTAATTATTGTAAAAAATAATTGATTATTTATGAAACATGTGAAAATTATATTTTAACAAGGATAATCGATTTTTTTAAAATAATCAATTATTATGTTAAGAAAAAACATAAAATCAATTTTCTAATGCAAATTCACTTTAAACTATCTCATAGATTCATTTATACTTTACATTTTGCACAAATTAAGATAATGAATCATAGATAAAGAAACCAACAATTAGATACGTCATAAAAAATCAACAACAAATCAGCACTTTGTGAACACCGTTTCTAAAATTTCCAAAAAAGAAAAAAAAAAAACTCATTATATAATAGGAGGCTATGGTATATTTATAAGTAATAAGTTTAGGGTTCTAACCATAATTTTCAACTATTTTTCTTCGGTTTCTGTAATTGGTGATGTGATGATGTTTTTATTTTATTTTATTTCTACGAGCTTTAGATATCCATAATTTTCTCATAAACTTTAATTTTATTTATTTATTTTCGTCGTTAATGAAGTTCTATACTTTTCAAGATTTCCACTTGTAATTATCCGTTTTTTCCATTTTAAGACATCATTTTAATAAATCAATACAACGTGAAATTAACAATTCCATGAAAAAAGAAGAAGAAGACATTCATTTGTTCATTTATGTTTAAAATAGCATTCACAATCAATAAAGAATATCTTTAAATATAAAGTTGCTTTTTATTTAAGATTTATTGATTATTCTGATATTGATTGAATTCAATCTAGTTTTGATAAAAAATCTTATTCGATATGCAAAGAGTACGAATATTATTCGATTTTTAAATGGAATATGAGCATAGAATTAATATGTACCAATTTACCTGTTTCTGTTTTATATTCATTCCAAAATTAGTATTTCTCTCTTAAATTATTAAAATATATTTAATTTAATAAATATTTAAAAGATTATGTTAATTTTATTTTAGTCTGTAACTTATTACAAGGAAATATGTTTAATTATTTGTATTATCTTTATAATTACTTGATACTTTTATTTAAATATTTATATAATTATAATTGTTTTACTGTAACTTTTATTTTTTATAAAAAAAAATATTTAGTTCATATTTAAAATAATAAAATAACAGTTGGAATACAATACCTTTTTTTTTTACTCATAAGAATAGGAACATATCCAATGATTATAAGTATACAAATGAACCTAAATTTTATTTTAAAAATAGAAATTAAATATTTAAATTCCTTAAACTCACATTCATTTTACCCTACCCATTTTTGATTCCTTATATTTGAAAGATAGCACCCAATAGTTAAAAGTATAGCACTTAGTCTTTATTATTGAGCAGTTTTATGGCATCTTTCTTTTGTAATCTGGTCACCTTCTCAACACCACAAGATTCCTTCCCCATATGATGTGTTCTTAATCATTCAATCAACTTGTTATTCTCCTCCTAATTCACTTTAATTATCCAACAATCCATTTCATTAGCGAAACACTTAATTTATTATTGTAATTACCTCTTTTTATATTTCTTTCTATATGTTAAACTTACAGAAGATGTTTCATTAAAAAGATACAATACTAATAAACATGAGTTCAACCTACGTATAAAAAATTAATATCACTCATAATAAAAAATTTTAAGATTATAAATTTATAAATTTTTATTTTTATATAATATTATTTTTTCTCATTCGATTTAGACTTACCTCGAACCTTTTCATTATAATAACAATTGTTTAGATCTTAGATTTGTTGTGTTCAGCACTATGAATTCAGACAAATAAAAGGTGCTACCTGGTCCCTTCAGAAGATAAGTAGAGGTATTAGAGATATGCATCGATAATCGCAAGATTCGATTTTCCCATCCTAAAAACTATAATTTTCTTATTCCTAATTATTATACACAAATGTACAATGGTTCACTGAACACTGCCCTTATAAAAAAAAAATAATTAAGTACAAAATCTATTATTTTATTAGTGTTTGTTTAAAAATTATAAATAATTCCAATTTGAAATGTTTTATTGATTTCAGAAATAAAGAGTAACATTGTAAGAGAGTTAAATTACAAATATTACAAATAGTTAAATCATCTTTCTTAGACATATCAACTGCTAGTTAATTTTTAGATGTCTAGTTTAACTCTGAATTGATAGAAATGAGATAAATATGTCTGATTAGTTAACTCTTTTTCTGATCGGATCTTGTTTATCTTAAAATTAATCATAAAAAATTAAGCTTACGTGCTAAACGAGATTCATCGCATTAACACTAAGACGACAGATACATGAGTTCTTCTTGTGTTGTTTCAGATGTTTAAGTTCCTTGTGTACTTTGATTTCAAATAATTCCATTTATATTAAATATCAATTTATCTCATTTATTTTAAAATGATCTTGATTTAAACCCCTTAACTTCAATACATAATGGATGATACATAAACACATTTATAAAATTTAAAGTTGTATCATGTGTAAACATCTCGTTTATTTAAAGTTAAAATTTAATAATTGTAGCTGTACAACTAATTATATGTAATATCAACATGACTCTCTCAACTTCTTACATGGATATGTCATCTAGTCAAATCATCTAATCTAATATACCATGCCCAATTCAATATACTTATAAATAATATTCAAACCCGAAAATGTTAAAATATACATAATAAAGTAATTAAACTTATGAATTAATTAAATGAACATAAATTAGTTTTACTTTTAATCCATTTATTAAATCCAAATTTAGTTCACATGTGTATGAACATTTATATTTATAATTCAAAATTGTTTCTTTTGCTCGAGAGTTGATTATTCTTTAAACAATAATAATAAAAAGCTTAAATCACAACAAACTTTTAAGAACATAAGGTCTATCAAATGAATTAACATTCTCACCAAAAGTATTAGTAAAGTATGACAAAGTGCATATATGTTTAACTAATAATGATTTTGATAATAGTTGCACTTCTTGTTGAATTATTTCCATGACTTATTATCTATGTTTGATAAAAATATAAAACATGAATCAATTCTAAGATAGTCTTAAACAAATTCGCTTTGAAAAAACTAATTTTATACTTTTTTTTGAACGTCGTAACATTTTTGTTGGGAAATAATCAACTATATCATCGATTATATTTAAACAATTAATTATATCAGTCAATAATCTTAAAAATCTTTTAAAAATAAAGTTCTATATACTCTTTGCATTTCTTCCATTCTTTTTTTAAAAAAAAAAATAGAACCTTGTTATTTTATTGAAAGAGATATTGTAAGAATCGTACGTTACATATTGTTCGAATAAAATGTACTCCAAATTCATTGGAAAGGTTATCATGGAATAATCTATCAAATATTATGTGATATATTTATTTTTCTTGTTATATGGGTTGATATCCTTTGCACCGTACATGAATTAGGTAATTAAATATTCTCATTACCTTTGTATATATTTGAAGAATGTGACTTGTATATCTTGTTTTAGTTACATAAATCTCTTTATAGTAATTGGATAGTTTAAGATTTGTTTAGTATAAAAATTTAGTTAAGGTTGTTCGAATTAATTGCATATAAATTTAGGAAGTGTCGAATCAATATAAAAATATTTGTGTGTTCATAAGTTTTTTATTTTTATTTGTTATTCTTGATGATCATCAACCATTGAATTAAATTTTTTATGCTACCAACAATTTTAAGTAAATGTTTACTTTGAATTTATAAAGAATTATTTCTTTAACCAAATTCATCCCTTTTGATTGTATTTTTAACCTTTTTTATATAAAAAATAAATGAATGAAAAAATAACATTTTTCAACTGCTTGATTGGTGAAACTTTGAAATCTTTGCAAATATGAATAAAAAATTAAAAGTAAAGAAATTTTATAGTAAAATAAATTACTTTAAAACAAATTCTAATTGATTAAAAATGAAATTCTGATTAATTAAAAATGAAATGATGATTAGTTGAAAATGGTATATTTTTAATCACCTTTTTAGCTAATGAAATTTATTTGTAGAGAGACATAAATAACTAGTCGAAATTAGAGAGATATTAGAGAATCGAGAAAACTAAAAAGAAAAGGCAAGTGGAGTCAAAACGAAAAAAAAAAAAAAAAAAAAAAGTCCGACGAGCTTTCGGCTCAAAGTAAACTATGTGAGATTCATTTATTTCGTTGAAAAGTCTCTCTTATATATGAACTTTTCTCTAAAACAACTTTTAAAGAAAGAATATATTTTTTAATAAATTAAAACTAATATTATAAACAAATAAAAAAACATTTTTTTAAAATAGAAGAAAATTTATTTTTACCGAGTAACTTATAAGTAAAGAAGTTATAATTTGTTGAAATTTTAATTGAATTGCTTATATTTTAAATTAAAAAATAAATGTGTCTAAACCTGCTAAATAATGTTATTGAGGAACAAACGCATGTGAAATGGATGAAAATGAAAGAAAAATAGAGATTTGAAAGTAGGGTCCACTTGTTCACAATTTGGTAGGAACTAAGTGTTGTTTGTATTTATTAAAAGAGCCATCGTATACTTTTTGTCAACACAACAACCACTTTTCTTCGATTTCATACATAAAATGAAAAAATCTATGGAATTCAAAAATGGAGATCATCCTAACTCGGCTGCTCAAGACACGGTCAACTTTACTTTTCTATCGTTTAATAAAATAAAAGTACGTGATTTTTCCACAATCATATTGCTTCATCTAAAACTTTTCTCTATTTTTTCTCTTTTGGTAAAAATTACACAAAAAGTTTATATTATTTGGGGCATGCTTTTTTTTATTAAAAGTAAATATAGATATTATGAGTTATTTTCTTACAAATTTATCTCAGATTTCCAATAAAGAAATATCTCGATACATATTTAGTGTTATAGATGAAAAAAACAATTGTATAATTAAAAAAAATAACTGAAATAGAAGACTTGAAAAAATTATGAATATAGGTAAGTTGTGTCATATTGACACAATTTTTTAGAAGAAATCATATTAGAATGACACAATTATAGTACAAAATATTTTTATGCTCAAGTCGTATTAATGTGACATAAATTTTGTTTAGTAAATTTTAAACTGAAATGATGTTAAATAATATAAATTGTGTTAGAGTGACATTTCAATCTGCGTCACTTTAGTATGTCTTCAACTTTAAAATTAGGGTTAAATATGTTTTTGGTCCCTTAACTTTCAGTGAATTTTGAAATTAGTCAATTTTGAAACTTTTGAGCAATTTAGTCCTTTATCTTTGAAAATATGTGGGTTTAGTCCTTTTAATCAAATTTTGTTAAGTTTATTTGACATTTCAAGCGCATTTCATAATAGTATTTGACTTTACATTAAAGAAAAAGAATGTGTCAACCAATATAAACAAATCAAATACCATCGTGAAATGCGTACGAAACATCAAATAAACCTAATAAATTTTAATTAAAAAGACTAAATTCACGTATTTCAAAAGATGAAGGACTAAATTAGTATAAAGTTTCGAAATAAATAAATTTTAAAATTTACTAAAAATTAAGGGACCAAAAACATATTTAACCCTTAAAATTATTTTCAACTACAAGTTACGTCACTTTTAACACAATTATTTCGTAATAAAGACATGTCATTCGCGACTAACTTATTCTTGTCATTTTTTTAATCTATATATTTGTATAATTTTTCTAAAAGATTGCAGTGCAATTATGTTTTTAGTGTTAAATACACTTTAACTTTATTTTGGATGGATTTGATACTACTTTTGGAACAAAGCCAAGTTTTTAGTGAGAAGTGTAAATTGAATCTATCATTAGGATGGAAGCAAATAGTAAATGATGGCTATGAATTTTTATAAGTATATTTACTTAAGCATGCTTAATGATGCTTAGCATTTTAATTGGGTTAATGGAGGAAAAATTCCTTTTTGTAGTGAGAATGATATGACTGGGATGGTGTTAGCTTTTTTATTTTATTGTTATTATTATTACTATAACGGAACCTAATCTTTCAACTTTATTCTTGTCTTTTCTTCTATAACAGGAAAGCCTTTGCTTGAAGAAACAACCCCGTTGAAACCATATTTCCGCAAGAAGGAAACTTCGACAAGTTACGTGCCTACATCACCAAATACACAAAAATTAATTATTACAATATTTTAATATAAAAATAGGAAACATTTATTATAACATATATATATATATATATATATATATATATATATATATATATATATATATATATATATATATAAGTAGTTATCTAAACAATAAAAATAAAATTGTTCAACAAAAACATGTATATCAGAAAGTTATGAAATTGTTATATAAATTGAAAAACATAAAATTCAGTCGTTGTATTATAGCATTACCAACAACAATCAACATTTTTGTTTATCATATTTGTGCGTTTTTAATTGTTGATATTGTCATTGTCAATCCATTAGCATAAATATCTCCAACCATGTCACTGTCATTCCTCGTTGCTTGACCTTAAAGTACGATAAAAAAAAATGGTACACATTTAAATTTTACTTTATGCACCCACTCAATTTCTTTAGGCACCCCTCAAACTTTCCAAATGACCACTTTACTCTTCAGAAAATTGACTTCAGATTAGAATTCCGGAAGTTTTCCTGAACAATATTTCCGAAACAAAAATTTTCAGAATATGATTTTCGGAACAAAACTTTCCTAATATATAAAATATCTTTCAGAATAAATTTTTTGAAATGGTGATTTTGAAAAGAATTTTCTGAAACTCATAAATATCTTCTGGAATGAGTATTCGAAATACTAATATATGAATTGTGTTTTGTAAAAAACTTTGCACAATACATGTAATATGATTTGAAAAAATCTTTTCCAGAATGAGTTTTTTTTTTTTTTTTTTTTTTTTTTTTTTTTTTTTTTTTTTTTATTTTTTTTTTTTTTTTTTTTTTTTTCTGTATTTTCTCTCTTCTTTATCTAGAGTTCTCCGTCTCTTCCTCTTTTGCGCACACGATGGTGGAAGCGGTGGTGGTATTGTGAAGGTGCAGTTAGTAATTCTGGGAGTGCATAAAGAAATAGACGTATATTCTATATTAGCCCAATAAGCAATCCCCATTTGGGTCAAATATTTTGAATGTCTTCTGGGTCAATTTGAGGGTTATTGGGATTGAATCAAAACTTTCTTTTGCTGGGTTTCTCAAAGACAGAAGATAATTTTATAATTATCTTGGAATTGAAAATTTATTTTCCTTTTGATCTCCATCCTTAATCGGTAAATGTATATTCGCAGTAATTGTGTTCGTATACTGTTTTTTTTTTATTATTTTAGATATTTGTTAAATGTTTTTTCACAAAAAATAAAGATCATATTAAAGAAAATAAAAAATTCAATGTAACAAGGATATATTTTTATAATTGCATAAATTTCAAAGCAAAATACCACAGGTTTGACCTTTTGAGATTAAGAGTTAGTCATTTTTTTTATGAAAAAAGTAAATAATACGTAATTTTTTTTAAAAAAAGTAGAAATAATTTACATTATTATATTTAATAAAATTGAAATTCGTGTTTTATCAAATATAATATACCCTTTGAACGACACTACATAAATGGAAGAATTTGTAGTTAATGTTGTGATTGAAAGTATATTTTAGGATTTTGATTTGAGTAAATTTTGTAAATATTAAACAACTAAGTTTGAGAGAATAAACAAAAAATTATAAAAAAAAGCAAATTAAATATTTTTCAAACGACACTAAACTAAGGATAAAAAAAATAAAGAAAATAATTTTTTTAAGTCAACTAATAAATTATATGTGTTTTATTAATTTAAAATGAAAATGAGTATATAGACGAATATGGAGCATGACTGACACAAGAATAGGGACGAATATAGAACATGGACAAACGGATATATACGTACACATTTTTTTGTTTTCATACCAAATTTATCCGCATACTTTTTAGAATTAATTGACGAATTAATTCTATTAGTGACTTATTTAAAATATTATAATGGTTCAATTGTGATTTAATAAAATATAAAGATTTATTGGTTATTATTATGGGAAGTGATAATGAAATAAAATAAAAGATAAAGATAAAATAAAACTAACTTGATGGACGTTGGTTTATAAAAAGAATTGGGATTCTGGTCATAAGGTTCTTTTCACGGTAACCCAACCCATCAATAACGTGTGAGAAGAGAAAGAAAGACAAATAGATAGATTGGGAAACGGTGGTTGAAGAGCACACAAGATTATAAATTTGAAAAACGCATATTCACAGGATCTCTCATGGATCAAGGTTAGTGTTTTATTATGTTTTATGGAGTGAGAATCATAACTCTTAAAGATCCTTAATTAGTTTTACATGTGTTATCAGAGTAAGGTTGTAGGATTTATGATTCTTCTATTATGTGATGTTTCTCCCTTATGATGTTTTCCCTGATACTATAAACCCTAATTTAATTTTATCCCAAATCTTCGTGAACTCTAATTATTACTCAAGGATTTATAATTTAAATGCTTTATGAATATTTTTAAATTATGTATGAACACTGCCGCTGCCACTGGCACCCCATTCTGCTGCTGCCACAAACAAGTTGTGCCGTTATTGTTATTGTGAAGTTTGAAAGTTGTTTAATTTCGAATGAAAATATAATGAACTGTTACGTGGCATTGAAAAAATTGATGAAAAAACTGTTGCATGAACGTGAATTTGGAATGAATGCAAGTGAATGGCATAAAACTAGGTGAACGTGTGTTATTATTGTGTGAACGTGCCTATTGAAAGTTTTCCAAATTTCATACCGTGTGAACATGGTTAATCAAGATTTAAATTAAAGTTTAATGTTTTTATTGATTTATGTCACCAATAAATTAATATTAATTATTTTATTTATATAAATAATTAATTATTTTATTTTAATTTGTAATAATATTTATGTTTGTTATTGTTAAATTAAAATTAATGAGGATGCTATATAAAGTTTATAGCAATTAAATGTATGTGTATTTATTTATTTGAAATTAAGTATGATAAATTTTGTTAGTCACCAAAGTGGTCAAAATTTTAAAGTTTATATGATTTCAAATTATTAATGTTTTTTATTTTAACTACCCATAGTATGGATGCTAAATTATGAATAATTAAATTTATGGGTTAATTAAAATTCATTAATTATAAGACATTTAAGGATCGCCCAAAGGTTGATTAATTATTCTCATAATTAATGAACATGATTGTAGATAATTTTGTATGCGTCACTAGTTTTATTTATATACCCAAAGGTAATAGGTGATTCTAGTTGATGCATATTTTAATTATCAATAATTTTATAATGTGATTAGCATCATTATGTTTATGTTTGTGTATTAGTGGATCTCCCAAAGGAGAACATTAGTATGCATAGAATGATTATTTATATCTGAATCTGTTTTTACGTTTAGTTTTATGACTCAAAGCATTAATGTTAGGCATGTGTTAATTGTAGTCTCTGTTCCGGTATCTTTACACGCGCATGCTTCGTCTGTTCCAGTCTTTAATGGGTTGAATTTCCCTGACTGGAGTGAGCAAGTCCAATTTCACTTAGGTGTGTTGGATCTTGATCTAGCTCTTCTAGTTGAAAAGCCGGCTGCTATCACGGATGCTAGTAGCAATGAAGAGAAAGCCCATTACAAAGCCTGGGTAAGATCAAACAGACTTAGCTTAATGTTTATGAGAATGAGCATAGCAAACAATATAAAGTCAGCTCTTCCCAAAACTGATGACGCAAAAGAATTTATGAAATTTGTGGAAGAGCGCTCCCAAACTGCTGATAAGTCTCTCGCTGGGACACTGATGAGTACGTTGACCACTATGAAGTTTGACGGTTCGCGTACTATGCATGAGCATGTGATCGAGATGACAAATATCGCAGCAAGACTTAAGTCTTTAGGAATGGTAGTGGATGAAGGTTTTCTTGTGCAGTTCATTCTGAACTCATTACCGTCTGAGTATGGTCCATTCCAGATGAACTACAACACCATGAAAGACAAGTGGAATGTGCATGAGTTGCACAGTATGCTAGTTCAGGAGGAGACCCGACTGAAGAACTTAGGAAGCCACTCTATTCAGTATGTGAAGAATCAAAGAGCTGTTGGAAAGAAAGTTGCTAAGAAACATGGAAAGGGTAAAGGACCACTGAAGATTGACGAGTCCTCAACCAAAATCCAGAAGAAAAATGACAAATGTCATCTCTGCGGGAAGTCTGGACATTTCCAGAAGGACTGCATAAAGCGTAAGGCTTGGTTCGAAAAGAAAGGTGAGCATAATGCTTATGTATGTTTTGAATCAAACTTAACTGAAGTTCCCCATAATACGTG
>Ga0214542_1000750_pt1 | contig 61842 bp, 32 predicted proteins | sample CNSS1metaG_FD_160096 | JGI IMG/M metagenome (GOLD analysis project Ga0214542, IMG submission 160096) | Root nodule microbial communities from cowpea collected in UCLA plant growth center, Los Angeles, California, USA - CNSS1 | ecosystem: Host-associated > Plants > Roots > Nodule | place: USA...
AAAATTTATTTTTTTTTTTTTACTTTAATGATACATGAGATAGTATGGAATCCACCCATAAGAACATGGGAAGACAAGTTGACATAAGACGATAAGAAAACACATACTTACATAGTAAAGTGAAGCAACAATAAACTACAAGGTTATAAGGGAGGACAACATGAAGAATTTTATAACCAATATTAGAACTGTAAAACCCAACCACTAGCCCACTTTGGACAAACATTATATTTACTATGTGTGGACTCTTAAAAGGAATAACTAGTCACCTATTCTTCACTTGCAATGTAGAGAGCCATATTTGAAATCCATGTAACTAATGGATTAATGGCAATACAACCTTACACAATAAAACAAGATAGTACTCTAACACTTCATGATTACATGTGAAAATAGGCAAAACATATGCATTTAATGGTAAAAAAATTTAAAAGATTAAATAATATTTTTCAAAATTTATATCATTCCTTGATAGTAAATAGGTAATATATATATATATATATATATATATATATATATATTAATTCAAAGAATTGAATTAAGTTTTAAAATTTTTTGGGACCATGTAACATCTCAAACATAGAAGTTCAATGTTTTCTATCTAGTGAAATTTACATGATTATATCAAAGCATAATTCATAAAATATAATTCATAACTTTAAGCATAGTCCTCTTTTTATAACAAAACTTAACATTCAAAGAGAATTCAAAATAAAACTAATAGGAGTGGCTCATATATAATATCACAAACTATAGATATAAAAACTCTAAACTGGTTCTCAACTTCAACACCCATAAAGACTCAATGTTACTGCTCTTTAGATCCTACATTATCTTTTGCTCTCGTGAAATTCACATTCACAGCAAATAGGTAAGATCAACATGGAAATAAACAAGGTAAGCTAAAGATGATTTAAAACTTATAAGTTTTAAATAAAAATAGAGTATTCTAAAATTTTGAATATAATGATATACCGTACCATCTACCATCAAACATTACACCAAGGTTGATCAAGCACAAACATACATTTATAACTACAGACCCGACCTTTGGAGGGTTGGTGTACTGACTAGTGTTATGAGATCATACACATATCACTCTTGCATCTCAACAGTTATAGTTATAATGTGCATGGACAACTTCCGTGATTCAATAAGCATGATAGGGTAAATTCAATATCCCTTTTGAGTGTGACTACTGCCAACATTCTAGATACAAACCTCCCTCGACTCACACAACTAGTCATTGTTTTTTATTTTACTCAAATGACTAGTAGAGTCAAGATAACCTCACCTCTGCATTTATCATCATTACACCTCAAAATGAAACCAAACATGGTAGAATCCCAACTTAGGAATAACTACCTTATGATTTAATCATATATATTTTCATTTGTAATCATCATACCAAGAAGGGCGAAGCCCAATGGTACATGAAGGGCGCTCAATGTCCACATCTTAGGGGCTCATTGTAAAGTGAGCGCCCAACAGTACCATACCAATGTCCAAGACTGAGGACCCGCAAGTTCAGTGGAAGATGAACACCTAGTGATGCAAACATAGTGCCTGATGCCCTAGCCCTTAGAGTTCTCTGACTTTGATTTTATGACTATTGGCCAATACCATGCACCCACCGCCCATTGTCATCTCAGAAAACAAATATTTTTTAGCATCTGAGCTTGCTCAATTTGTTCTGATTGTTACTTTACCCCTTTACAAATTCAATTCTTAAAGCCAAATCAATTTTCTTAAGAGTACTAACAAATATACATTGTTCAAAACTAAAAGCTCTCATTTCAATTTTTCACACTTTTAAATAAATAAAAAAACTAAGCCTAATTCTATCTAGCAAAGCTCATTCACATAGATTTTTATACACATCAAATTCACACCTCAAACCATTCCAACAACTCAGTTATCATCACATAATCAAACACATTCAAAAAGTTTACAGTTTTCAACAATATAAAAATCAAGAGAAAAACCAAGACTAGTTTTCCTTACCTCCTTTCAAGTTCTTGGCTTAGAATTTCTCCTAATCTCTATGTCTCATAGGATGATCTAAAAAAACAAAAGAGATCTTAGATTAATGATCTAAGCACATCTGTTAATTCACAACAAATCAAGACAAACGATAAAATTTCCTAAGACAACATGCATATAGAAATTTCCTACATACATCAAGATCAAAATTTTGTTATATATATATATATATATATACGTGGTATTGTAAAAGGGGAAACCATATATAGCTACCTCATGATCTCTTCTCGGTGAACATTGTTGCCGTTGAAAATGCAAAGAGTGCTAATTTGTTGGAGATATTTAGTAACAAGGTGCGCTTTTCTTCCACAAGCCATGGACAATGTGATGTTGGATTTGTTGTTGATTTTTATCCTAAATCCATGGGATTTTGGCTCATCATCATACCTCCTCTCCATTTACAAATATGGCTTCATTCTTCATCCAAAATGCACAACTTCATAACATTTTCTCTTTGCTTCTACTCTTATTTCTTATTTTTTTTATCTATCATGGGTTAATTTTGCTCTTTAAAGAGTTTTTCTTGCTAGATTCTGAGATCCTCTTAAAATTTGAGACATTCTAGTTGTATAATTGGAGACTTGCACAACACATTGCGAATAAGTCCTTAAGGGTGGTGAATATACATGCCTTAGGAAATATTTTTGTTCATGATTTCGTCAGCTAATACAACAATCTTAAGGACTTATGACTAGCATTAACAACCAAAATTTGGAGAACCAAAACATTGTTTCCCAAACTAATATAGTATTTGTGAAATTGTTCCCTGATGTGTCAAAAATTGAGGTTTTCTCTAAATAGAACTTTTGGTGATGGCAAGAATGTGTGTCTATCCTTTTAGACATGATGGAGTTGTTACTACTCTCACATCTTCAAAACCCAATACCAGTATCCCTTCAAAAACGTTTTAAGGTTAGATTCATGGGAACAAGGTATGTAACATCCTAGCCGGATATTACTTATTTAAATAAAATAAAAATAATAAAAGCAATATAGTCGCATTAAATAAACTCTTTCCAAAATTGCGAGAAAATTAAACTTTATTATAAGCGCCAAAAATTCGAAAGTATGAATTAAACTTAAGCTTACATCTCCAATTCCAAAATTTTAAATCCAGATTAAACAATTAATGAAAAATTGTAGAAATAAAAATATTCCCAAGCTACTCCGCTCCAACGCTAAGTCTCACCAGCACCTCCTGCAACATCATCTGCTTTCATGTAACAAGTTACATGATCATCGTCCAACACAAGCAGATAGGGTGAGCTCAAATAAAATAGATACAATATACAATAACACAATAATTTTAAGCCCATAATTCCAATGACAATCCCAACCGTCACACCCTACATTCACATTTTCCTTTGAACGCCTCTTGATTCTACCCCCTTTGATGATAACATTGATCGATCCTTGCTGCCATGAGTGTCTACTCGCCCCTCCGACTACTAGCCACCACCAATATTCCACACATTGGAATAATCTTGTCACAACCACAATCCACAACACCAAGTCAAGTTCGCCAATACGAATCGCAGTTCGTATTTGTCTCAAGACTACCAAACTCGTCGGATAACACCAAGGAGGGCAATCATTTGGAACCCATCTGTACAAGTCACGATCTCGCACACTCCATTGGACTTCCAAAACCACTAAGTTATAACTTCGAGTGGCCACGTGTTACCCCAATACAAGCTACACTCGTAACTAGGCCCCCAATAAAGCATTGCATCAAGACATCCATCCAAAGCTATATAAAATCACTCGCGCAATCCATCGCTGCATCTGGAACTGCCTGGCGCCAAACACTGCGTCGCTAGGCGCACTCGCGCTCTAGGTCGCCTAGCGGGCACCTCACGTCGCCAGGCGCCACGTGCCTTCCAAGTCTCTACCAGATTGTTTCCGCTTGGTGAAATCATCTCTTTCGCCAGGCACCACGCGCCTAGTATTTTCTAATTTTCTCCTTGTCGCTTGGCGGCTCACGGGATGAACCGCCAAGCGCCACACCAGTAGCGTCACTACTACTGGTTTTTGAAATTTTGGAACTGGTTCCAAGGAACCCAACACTCCACAAAAAATCAAGCATCACCATAAATACTTATTCCATCATAATAAAATGATTGGTATAGAGTCCACACACTCACAAGCATTATGGAGTCATTACACAATTTATTGTAAAGCATGCCATGAAAATTCCTGCCACATCACAACTTGCGCATACGCACAATACTCAAACAGACCATATTACCGCATCATTTTCAAAATAACACAACAGTTACCTCATGAATTCATAAGCTCGAATCATGAATCACACATGTTGTACCATGTTTCTATTCCACATTATTCTTTTCACCAAAATAATGCATAGCTTATTAAATAAAGCCAAATTATAGGTAGCACATAAATGAATTCCAAAACAAGGTAGGTTCACTAATATTGTCCAAACAATGGCTACACCATTTACTCTCTTTTACCCCAAGTATCCCATATTCATCTATAATTAATCAACCTTTCTTACAAAAGTTCCCCTTCTGATACTCCCTGTCCAATACTCCATATTATGCATACGAATATTCCAGATAAATTTTTTAGAACCTACGAGAAAGAACAGAACCATAGTTCAGTTCTGCATTGGTACGTTGCCTAGCAGCTGCTCGAGTACCGCTAGGTGGGGCCTGCAAACCTGGAAATTCTCAGGCTTCCCTACACAGATGTGAGTCACTACACCCCCCTCATAATCATACACATTCATGCAATTTCACAATTTAACCATACAATTGTAATTCCAACTTTAATACATTTTATTTGTCACAATAATAATTCAATTCATAATGTGAATTCAAGATTTCCCATCAATCTCAAGTCCCAAGAGTTAGTAGAGGTGAGGGTTCACAAACATTTCATACATCACAAAATCATATTATTGAAACATGAATGCAATTCGCCTAACTTGGATTCCTAGCTCAACCTTGATTACTTTAGAGTTCCTTCCTTGATCACCAATGGCCTCCTTGGCTCTTCCTCAATTTAGCTCTCCCTCTCACTCCTTTAAACACACGTTGCTATGAAATTTCTCTCCTCACAATACTCTACAATGGCAGCCTCGAAAAACCCACTCTTTCTCCCTTAATTTGCCTATTAATTATACCTTAACTACACTTAATGGCTAAAAAAACGAAAATGCATTGAAAATAATTTTAATTGCCATTCAAGAATCATTATTAGTTGTTTTTCCAGCCCTCTTGGCTACCCCTTTGCCAGCTAGGGTTTCTGGCTCTTCCCATTCATGCCAAATGTAATTTTAGCAAAAAGAAAGTTTAATTCATGTCTACCAAGGTTCAAGCACACAATCATACAATTAGCAAGACAATGCACAACCAACCAACCAATTCCTATTTTGTGATAATCTTATAAATCTAGGATTATAATATCGCTCCTCATGATTAAGCATATTACCAAAATAATAAACAATTAAAATAACACACAATTGCCAAGAACACCCAACCACTTAAGCTAGTACTTTTTCACATCATAAAGGCTAGCATTAATTTCCATAAAGGCTCTTTTACCCGCATTTATTAAATAGTTATTTATTTAATTATTTAAATTCTTCGAGCTTACAAGGTATGCTGACACACTTTACTAAGTACTTTGTCTAATGACTTGTTCGATGTTTATTTTTCCTATAAGGAAGCGAAAGACATTTGAGATTCGTTAATTCTCAAATTTATTGCCAAAGATATCGTCGGACAAAGATTCATAATAGGGAACAACTACCACTGGAACATGATTGAAGATAAGGACATCAAGATCAAAATCAATGAGTACCACAAATTATTAGGATATATCAAAGCAAAGAACATAATTCTACAATATGAGTTCATCTCAGAACTTCTAATCGAGAAACTACTGTCATCTTAGACTAACAATAAACAATATATGAAACACGACATAAGTATATTTCACTTCCATAAATCATAACACACATCATCATTGAAGGAGTGTGCTACTACAACGGCTAGAGCGTTATCTAAAAAAGCAAATGTGGCAAAAGACAAACTACTCCAAAAATGTATGAGAATAAACCTGATCACAATAAGAAATTTTTTTTTTCTGAAATTCTCATCCCAGAGGATTTAACCGCATATTTAAGAATGGAAATTGCTTCGTATGTGGAAAGTCAGACCATCATGCACCATAGTGTATGCGTAGAGCAAGAAATGACAATCATCCTAGGGAAAATATAGTTGAATGGTAAAATACTATTATTGCATACGTTTTCAAAAAATTTGATACCAATGTGAGCAAGTGGATGGTAGACTCTCGTGCTACTAGGCACATATTTGCAAACTTCTTTACCTCCTACACTAGTGTAGGAATGAAGAAGAACATATTAGTGATTCTAGGACAAATCATGTCATAGGAATGGGAAAGGTTCTTCTAAAACTCACATCTAGGAAGACTTTGGCCTTGAGTAATGTGCTATATGTGCCCTCTATTAGAGTTAATTTAATCTTTGTAGCACTATTGGGAAAAATAGGGGTTAAGTATCTTTTGAATCTCACAAGATTGTTAGGACAAAAAATAATGTTTTTGTGGGAGAAGGAATATTGTGATCAAGGTCTCTTTGTGCTCAATATTTATGAAATTTTCAATAAATCAAGTTCTTATGCTTACTTTGTTGACTTGTATGATATGTGGCATTCTAGATTAGGACATGTGAACCACTTATGTGTTATGGAATTACAACGACTATGATTAATTAATATGCACGATAAGAAAGTAGACGAGAAAATTAATGGATGTTAAGACCACTTTTTTAAATGGTGAATTAGAGGAGGAAATTTATATGAATCAACCTAAAGGATGTGTTTTTCTAGTCAATAAAATAAAGTATGGAAACTTTTAAAATCTTTGTATGGATTGAAAGAAGCTCCCAAACAATGGCATGAAAAGCTTGATAACGTGTTTCTTTGTGATGCTTTTTCACCTAATAATGTTGATAAATGTGTGTTGTAAGACCCAAGAAATTTAAGTAATTAAATAAATAATTATTTAATAAATGCGAGTAGTGGGAACCTTTATGGCATTTAATGTTAGTGTTTATGATGTGGAATAATATTAGCTCAAGTGGTTGAGAGTACTTAGTTACGTGAGAGGATTTGGGTTTGAGTCTTAGGTATGTTATTTTAATAGTTTATTATTTTTAATGATATGCTTGATCATGATGAGTGATTATAAATTCCTATATGTATAGAAATTATCATGAAACACAAATTAGTTGAATGGTTGTGGATTGACTTGACAATGGGGTAGTTGTGTGTTCAAACCTTAACTTAAGCAAAATAAGGTTCCTTTTTGCTAAAATTTATTTTGGCATGGATGGGAAGGGTCATAAACCCTAACCGTCTTGAGGAGCAGATGGAAGGCTTAGGAAACTACTTGTTAATGGCCCTGAATGTTCATCAATTAAAATTGAGCTTTTGACACTGTAAACTTGTGAGGACTGGAAAAGAGTATTTTGCACATAAATATGATGAACCAAGGACACGTGGGGTCGTTTCTATAAGGGTGAGGGAAGGAATACGAGTTTGATCAATTGTGGTGCAAGAGGACTCTAGCATTTTTCTCGATTCATTAACCGTCCAATTTAGGTGACATTTTGACAAATGATTTATAACATGTTGTTATTCACTTTGAACGGTGGAGATTTGAATTGGATATCTACAGTTGGAGATATACATCACTCATAATTGGTTGTTTGGATTTCCTAAGAGTATGATTATTAATGGATGATTACGTGTGCTTAAGTGCTGGCATGGCCTTGATTGGTGAATGTATATATATAAATATGTAGATGTGTGATTGATGAGTATGTTTTTGGCAGTGCTTGTTGAGCCATGTTGAATATATAAATCTATATATGTTAGCTCGAATGTATGATGTTATAAGTGTGTGCAAAAGGCAACTATTGATGATATCACTATGACCGAGTGTTGCATGATAATCATACGTTAAATGTAATAGAATTGCGGGGGCATGCAAAATAAGTATATAGCTTTGATTGTGTCTTATGTGGTGTATGTAAATTGTAAGCATGCAAAGTGTTGGGAAAATGAGAAGGGGAAAATAATGTGCGTGTTGGATTAGACTGTGATGTTTTTAAGGAGCATGAATGTGTCTACTATTTAAAGTGGTTCCATGGATATGAGTGATGGTTGGTGAAATACATGTTTAATATGTGATATTTGTGTACAAGTATGTTAAAGCTATATAAGTTAAGACTGTGCATTTGAGTCATGTGATTTATAGAAATATATATATTCTTGATTGTGGACATGCATAATTATAAGAGTAGAATTGAATGTAACCTATTTTTGGTTGCTAAACCAACAACGGGTCGTTACTAGTATAGTGCTTGGTAGCATAGTGGTGGCCGACAAGCGATAAGAGTACCAGGAAAGTTCCTAGAGCGTGTGGCGCCTAGCGGTGAGGAGTGAACCGCTAGGTGATAGCCAATAAGACAATGGCTCTATTTGTGTTTGACACTTGGCGACGAGAGGGCTCCGCCAAGCGGTGTGCGCTAGAATGTCACTTGGCGGCGCTTAGGCAGTGTCAGGCGATAACGCAGAGAGCAGTGTGCACTATTGGCTTGTGTTTTGCGTGTTTGTGATGTTGGGCTTGGACCAGGAGATGATTAATTGTGTCATGAGCGAGTAGGTTCAAGGCTGGTGATGAACACATGATAATATGAACGGGGAGGTTCATATTATGATGCTCTCATGTGAGGATACGAGTGGGGAGGTTCGTGTGTTTCGTGCTCATAATTAAGGGTTGTTACGTGCGGGAAGGTTCATAGCTGTTGAATCATGTGTGTCATGGGCCTATGGTCGAGTATTGGTATGGTGTTTTACACGACTTGTGGCTTGTTTCTTTGGATGTGCGTGATTTACGAGGCTTTGGGTGATACCTTAAGAATGGAATTTGTTGTGGTATCCCTTGAGGTGTGGCTCAAGACAGAGGGTAAACACGTGGCATTCCTTGAGTTGTGGCTTGAAATGGCATCCCTTGAGTTGTGGCTCGGGATGACGGATGGACACGAGGATTCTTTAAGTTGTGGCTCGGATTGGCGAGTGTTATCGGTGTGAGTGTGCGAGTTGTGGCTCATATGGATGGATCTAGGAAGATTGCCCTCTTTAGCGTTAGTCGACGAGTTTGGTAGTCTTGAGACAAATACGAACTATGGTTTGTATTGGGAACTCCACCCAGCGTTACAGAGTGTGGTTCGTAGTAGGTTTCCCGCACGTGTTCTACAAGTTGTGGCTTGTAGGTGGAGGCAACAAATGGTATCTTGAGGTTATCATCTAAAGACATAGAACATGGATAACATGGTGGTGGTCGTGCGGTATGGAATCAAATAATAGATTTCCTTTGATGAGTGTATGAATATATATTTGAATTGTATATATAATTTGATATATGTTAGCTTACCCTATCTGCTTGTGTTTCATGATGATCGTGTAATGCGTTACACGAGAGCAGATGATGTTACAGGTGGTGCTGGTGAGGCATATAACCAGAGCGGGGATGCTTGGGGATTTGATTTTATTGTTTTCTTGATTTACTTTGTAAATCAGATTTGATTTCCCAGTTTTGGAAATGTAAACACTTGAAAATAAATTATATTTATTATGAATGATGATTAAGAAGGATTTCAATTTCCCGTGTTTTGGGAAATACATTTAAATAAATGTGACTATTATTTATTTTATTTTATATTATTTAAAATTAGTAATATCTGAATGGGATGTTACATGTGTACTCTAAATCTAAAAATAGAGAATATGTCATTATATGTTTATATGTGTGGATGACATGTTAATGATTGGTAATGCAATGAGATAGTTTCTATAACTCAATTGTTTCTAGGGTTTATTTTTTAAATGTAAGATGTTTCTAGGTGAAGCCAATGAGATTTTATAAGTTAGAATCATAAGGAAGGGAGATATATAATATATTACTATCCCTAGAACAATACATTGAGAAACATCTTAGGAAGTTTGAATACTATGACTTCAAACAAGTGAGTACCCATCATGATGCTAACTGTAAGATAATGAAAAATAGGAGAGAATCTATTTTTCAATCTCGGTATGCCCAAATAATTGGGAGCTTACTACATTTAATCAACTTTTCTAGACCTGATATTGCTTATGCAATAGGTAGACTATTTATGTATACTCAATGTCTTAATCAGAAGCGTTAGGATGTAGTTACAAGACTTATGGGATACTTGAGAGGTTCAATGGATTATGCCATTAAATATAGTGGGTTTCAAATTGAATTAAAAGGGTACAGTGATGCTAACTGGAACTCTAATTTAGATGAGACAAAAATAAACTAGTGATTATGTATTCGCACTTGAGGTTAGTGTGATTACATGGAAATCAGTCAGGCAAACAATTATTGTTATGTCAATAATGAAATATGAGTTTATTGCTCTTGAAATGGTTTGTAGTGAAGTTGAATAGTTGACAAACTTCTTAGCGAACATTCCACTAGGAATGAAACCAACCTCATCTACTTTAATATACACTGTGATTGCCAATCGGCAATATCTATAACTAAAGAGTGGAACTATTTTCATTGATTGTAAGGTCAAAGCGGAATCTAGCAGATCCTCTAACTAAACCCTTAGGAAGAAAGATGATTTTAGAAACATTAAGGGTAATGAGACTTAAGCCACTTGGAAACAAACAAGTTATGGTAACTCAACCTTTGTGATTAGAGATATTATGAATAAGGTTAATATAGGTAAGAGCAAGTCACTTGTTAGTTCCGATAACACTAAATTGATTTTAAATCCATTATGTGCATTCCTATGGTGTATGAAAATTATAGAGACTAAATTATTAGAAGGTTAAACTTTGTAATTAAAATTCTATGTTGTGAAAGAATTTCAGCTTAAACAAAGTTTTTAATGTTTTTCATATACCCTATGGTTGGTGTATGATTTGCAGCATACACTTAATGAAATCACCTATACGAGTGTCAAGTGGGACCGCTTGCATGAGATATTTGCATGATCTCTAGAGCACTCATGAATATTATGCATATGCATGGACTAGTAAGCGTAGCACAATGATAACAACAAAGATTGCGGGGGTGTATTGTGATTGATAAACTGCTAACACACACTAAGTGTTTTTGGTTCATATAGCTTGTTATACCAACTGCACTGTGTGTTAGGTTTCTCAATCTAGGACTGGTTCATATAGCTTGTTATATCAATTTTGATGCATTACGTCTTATATGAGACCCATGATTTTCTTTTTTCTTTCTTTTCTTACCCTTTTACAATATGTGGGGGATTGTTATATATATATATAGGGTATTGTAAAAGGAGAAACCATTTACAGTTACTGCATGAGCTTTCCTAGGTGAACATTGCTACCATTGAAAAACCAAACAATGCTAATCTGTTAGAGATATTTAGCCGCAAGGTGCGTTTTTCTTTCGTAAGCCATGGACATTGTGACATTGGATTTGTTGCTAACTTTTCTCCTAAATTCATAGGATTTTGGCCCATCACTGTACCTCCTTTCCATTTATAAATATGGGTTCATTCTTCATCTAAAATCACACAACTCCATAGCATCTTATCTCTGCTTCTACTCCCTTTTCTTATTCTTTTATCTATTTTGGGTTAATTTTGCTCTTTTTAAAGAGTATTTCTTGCAAGATTCTAAGATCCTCAGAAAATTCGAAAAGTTTCTATTGTACTATGGGGGACTTGCGTAACGTATTGTGAATAAATCTTAAAAGTAATGAATATACATGTCTCGAGAAATATTTTTGTTCATGATTTTGTAAGCTAATACAACAACTTTAACTCTAGAATCGGACATAAAATGAACTTGCTCGGTAGAAGAAATTGATCCGTTTGAATTGTTGGCCTTCTCACTAGAAGTTCTTTAAAAATAAATTTGGTTCTAACTAAGTTCTATTTATATTTTTTTCTTTAATAATAATATATTCGAGTATTCCCTTTAATAAAACCCTCTTTCTCTCTTAAATCAATTTCTAGGGTTTCACAAACCACATTGCTTCAAATTATAAATTTAAACATAATTAAGTTTAATGAAAATCTTAGATAATGTTACTATTTTAAATATGTAAAAATTGAAACAATTGAAAGAAACGAACTATAACCAATAAACTTAAGGACCACTAAATGGGTCCACTAGTGCATAAGATATAGGAAAGTCTTTGGGTTTATTTGGTTGATTCCTTCTGATAATAAATATTAATCTTCACTTGATGATAATGAGGAGCACAATATAATGTAATGATAAGGAATATTCTTCTTCCTTGAGTTAAAAGACACGTAAACGTGCGACGAGAATCATGCAAATTCGTGTCTCTTTGTGAACCCTTCTTTCCTTATGAGCCATTAAATTTGCGGTTTTCCTAATCACCCCTATAACTAATTTAGTTCATAAACTTAGTTTATTCCCCATTCAATTCGAGTCTCTTACTAGTTTGGGTAATCAAGACATTTAAATTGGTAATTGTGATTATTAAACTTTAAAACTCAACATCTCAGACACGATAATGGACAATGAATATCCTAACGAGCATTAAAGTCAAAATATTTTTCAATTTTGAAAGGTTTAACGTTCACGTGTTAAACTTATCTTCACGAAACATGCAATTAATTTTCATTACAAAGTGATCAAATATCAATTAGTAGGTATAGTGTATTTGTGCTAGGATCAACTTTGTAAAGCTTTTTTAGTTGGTGATATATTCGTGTATATTCTTTAGCACAACTTGTTATTACGATTAGCTACATAGGTCAACATAATTCTTAGGTATCAATCTTTCCATTTTAAGAATTTAGCTTAGAAAAATATTCTCTTCATCATTCAAGGTAGCAAAACAATATATCAGTTTTAATGAAAATTATAATATAATTTTATATAAATCTATCAATGAGTCCATTTCTGTTCACTGCTACATATGTCAGTTTATCTTTCATTTTCAATTTCAATTTAATATATATATATATATATATATATATATATATATATATATATATATATATATATATATATATACACACACAAATGATTTCTAATCATTTTTAAAGTGAGGGTGTACATGACAAACATGACTTGAGTTATTTTTTTAATTAAAGTTATGCATAAAATTTAGAAGTTGTGTTTGTTATATAGGACTATAGGACTTCGGTATAAAAGTAAAGCAAATAAAGTTGTTTGTCATGCATGACTTCAATTCAAAAATAAAACAATTGAAGTTGTGTTTGTCATACAAAAATTTACTTTTAAACAAACTGGAAATATTTTTAAGCATGGACGACTTTAATACATACGTAAAAAAATAATCAAATAAAAGTTATCTTCAACATGTACGATGTCTGTATAAGAAAAAATTAAACCAAAGTCGTTTCTTTTGCGTACGATTTCTATATGATAAAGTTGAAATCATATTTCTTAAATACGATTTCTTTAATACAAAATTATGAGCCCCAAACACAACTTATCCGTTACTACAATGTTTTCTAATTTTTTCCATTATAATATTTTTGTACGAAATTATACCAAAAGGATAAAAAATAAACATAAAAAAAATTAACCTGATAGTTAATATTAGATATGTCTTGTAAAGAATTTTATATAGTACTACACATTAGTATTATTTTAAAATTATTAAACATTTCTATGTTTTTAATTTAATGTGTTTTTTCCTAACTTTTATTTTTAATTATTTTCCTAATTTTTCTTTTATTTAGTAATCAAGGGTGAATGTTCCTATAATGACATCAAAAATAAATTTTAGAATTTAATTAGTTGTGCAAAACTAAATAACCTTAAATGTTGAACTAAACATGATGGCTTACTTTAACTTATATAGTACTAAGTTCAAATTGTTTAACTTGTTATTTAAAACCCTCGGAAGGACATTTAATGGTAAGAGTAAATAAAGTTTTCCCTAATAAACGGTGATTAGGACAAGTGCCACATATGAAGTTGAATAATCACTTTTTCTTCTCACCTTCCTTTTATTTATTTGATTAGTGCCATGAAAAATAATAAAAAGATACATATCTCCTATATAGTTTCAATAAACACTTTTTTTATAGAAAATTAAAAGCCTAGACCAAAGGAAAAGTGTCTACATTATTAGTGTTCATTTAAAAACGAAGAACCCATGATTTTAACACTACAAAAAATTTCATATTAACTACGAAAAAATTGCATAGTTAATCCCTTGCTAACAAATTTTTCAACAGATTAATTATTAAATTATTAAGAAATATTCCGTAATAAAATTCAGGTAGATAATTAGATAAGGATATAATCTCTCGCTGTTCTTGAACTAATTCATTTCTAATATCTTGCTAATCCCGCGCTAAAATTAAATGATAAAATTTTAGAATTTCTAATTAATTTGTCACAAAAGTGACTCCAGATTATCTGCTCTTTCTTGAACTATTTCAGAATAAAGATTTCAAAATTTTCAAATCAGAATGAAATTTAAAAACAGAAAGAAATTGGAACTAGAATTTTATAATGGAATTTCTAGAACATATTTTATGCATTTTGAAACAATTATGGAATAAAATTTTCATGGCAAACTTTTCCAGAACATGTAATGCCTTCTGGAATGATTTTTCTGGAACAAGGTTTCTAAAACAAACTTTTTGATTATGTGTTAGAAAGAACATTCTAGAACGAGCCTTCTTCCACGTTCTCACTCGTCTTCTTCGTATGCAGCATTCTCCCTCCTCCCTTCAACAGAGGCAATGATGGTAGAAGGTGACAGTAGCGGTGGTGTGATACAGTGAAAAAGATATTTTAGTTCTTTTTATTAATGTGGGGTGCAGTTAATAATTGTGCGAGTGCAGTATGCAATGCAATAAATCAAAAAGGAAATCTGAAGAGCCCATGTCCAAAAGAGGGAGGAAAACTGGAAGTTTTTTCTTCAAACATTTCTTTCCTGCACCCCGGTTTTACATCCTGCACCCAGATAAAATGTTTTATCCCATCTTACCCTAAATAAAATATACTAAAAATCTTAAATTTCTTCACACATATGTCCCTCTTGACCCTCTCGCCCCATCTATCATCTTTTTCACCGTCACCAATTTTATCTTCGTCATCTTCACATAATGATTTTTGAATTGACAATAATACATTCTTGAATCGAGTAATACATACCGGATTATTCAATTCAAAACAAAATTTCAGATTGGCCAATCCCATATATATTAACGAATCCGGAAATATATATCAAATTATCCAATCAATGATATAAATTTACAAATTGGATCGACTAATTCAGTATGCATTTCCTAATCCCGGTAATGCATGCCAGATAGGCTAATCCGGTACTTAAATGTAAACCTCCAAAAAGTTATAGAAAAAGTTTAAACTAAAATGCATGTTGGTCAATTATTATGATTTAACCAAAAGACAGAATTGATGAAGATTCAAAAGGAATAACTATATCTGCATTTAACAACATTTATTGTGATACAATGTTAATTTTAATTGTATTTTGGAAAGAAATAATCTAAAACTACGTTGGAAAAGATATGGCCACTAAAGTGGTCATTCTAGTTGTTCCAATTTATTCCACATATCAATCATCAGATTCCAAAAATCTTTCTGTCGATTTGTTCTCTCCCATTACAAGGTTTCGGTTAAGTCCTAACAAGTAATTAACAGTGTTTCATAACTAAAACAGTGTATTTTACTACTTGTCTCTTCTTTTATATACATACCATTTTTTTTATTACTAAATTTTGACAACTTTCTTTTACAATCTTAGATGTCATTTTTTAAGTGGTTTTTCAATTTTCTATTTTCTCATTCTCAATATTCCAAAACCACTTAGAAGATGTCACCTCATGTTGTAAAAAAAAGTTGTCAAAATTTAATAGTCAAAATATCATTCTCCCATGCAATAATGCCTTGAGTAATGTATTAGCAGGAGTGCAGTTCAGAGATATACCAATAAACCATTTGAATATATATTCTTATAAAATAAGCAAGTAGATTCTATCAACATGTCACATATATAACATATAAGCTACCACACACATATAGGGGAAGAAGTAATCACAGGGATGAAAAAATGTATCCTTTTCTTGAAAAAACTGTTGTTCCATTTGGGACCCAATACAGAAAGGGGAATGGGGACCAGAATTACTGAAACTTTAATTTGCTGAAATTTCCACTGGTACTCCTGGAGTAGGTTCTACAACCTTTGCATCTGGTAATTCTTTTGATAAAAGTTCCTGCATTCATAATTGATCCAAAAGATAGAATAGTGTTTGTTTGAATAACTTTTACATAAACTTATTCTATTTTTCTTCCGTACTTAAAAGAAAATTTTATTCAAACAAATTCTTAATCAATTACTTTATTTTCCAAAGTAACAAAATTTCATTGTTAGTTGTATATGAGAAACACTATCTTCTTTCTGTTTTATTAGAAGATGACATTGTTCCTGTTAGTAAGATAACCCTTCTCATATTCACCCTCTCTAGACAATAAAAGAAATTCATTCCAAAAGTTTCTTATAGATCCAGTTCACTATAAACATTACCCCAATCTGGCTTCTGTTTCTAGCAATGATCGAGCATCATGAAAAAACTTAAGTAGATAAAGCCAGTTGACAATTGAACAGAAGAGCTAGAAAGATAAATGATCAAAGTGTGACAATATCCATTGTCTAAGGCTTCCTCCAAAGGACTTGTATAGAACCAAACAACCAAAAACAATCACTCACAAACAAGTTTTTTATTTCATGGGGAAATGAACTAGCGGGAAAGGAGAAGGTAAAGATGATCAAGCTAGTAGACGATTGAACAAAATCTAGAAAGTTAAGAGGTCTCTTCAAAGTTATCCCCACAAATAAGTAATTTTGACAGCACCCATCCCACGTTCATGCTAGAAGGAATGGAAAAAGTGACATTTTCATTCTATTCTCAAAATCCAGAACAGATTCCTGCTCAAGCAATTTCTCTATCATTGTTCACTCAGCCCGCATTCTTTCCAGGCTCTAATATAGGTTTATTGTTAGATCCAAAAGGTGATAAATATTTTATGGACTTTCTAGAAATGGTATATATATATATATATATCAATGTTGTAAAGGGCAGATTACTAGGACAAAAAATTCCTTCCCATCTCAACACCCAGCAAGATAAGAATATGAAGACTTTCTCAAAAAGTCTCACCCCCCTGTAACTACTAACTATTCTTACTTTTAAATTTCTTTCTACCTATAATACACTTTCCAACCCTTCTCATTACTTTTCTGCCTATCATTATCTGCAGCTGCTGCAACAACCTTGTCCTTAAGGTTAAATTCTGGAATTTGGTCTTGTACGGTGGAAATGTCTTCCCATATTGCTGCTTCTAGAGGTCCCTCCTGCCATTGCACCATCACTTGTTGTATTGGCTCCTCCTTATCCAAAAGCTGGCTCGCAAAACAAACAAAAACTTGTGCCTGCTGTTCATTTGGTAGTTTTTTCTCTACTTGATGGGCTCCTATAGCTAATTTCAATTGAGATGCATGGAAAACTGGATGTATGTGGGAAGTCCTAGGAAGTTGTAATCAATAAGCCAAGGATCCCACTTGTTTGAGGACAACATATGGTTCGTAATCGTTTGCCAACAGCTTTGGGTGTAACCGTATAAGCATACAAATTTGCCTATAAGAGTAAATTTCTAGGTACACCCAAGCAACTATAACCTGTGATGATTGGCAAATTTAACCATTTGTCCTTCAGCTCAACCCATATGAAATTTTAGCTTCTTGATGGCTTCATCTCTTATCATAAAATCTTGTGTTACAGTTTCCACAACCATTTCCACTGGTACAAATCTGGCCAAAGAAGGTGGAGCTCTACCACACACAATTTCAAACGGTCTGCACTTAGCTTCCCCTTGAAAACTAGTGTTGTATCAGTAGTATTCTGCCCAAAGAATGAAATTAACCCATTTTTAGGTTGCTCTTAGCTGAGACATTGTAAATACATTTTCAACGTCTTGTCTAGAACCCCAGTTTGCCCATCAGTGGATGAATGGTAAGCAATACTCATTTTCAGTATTGTACCCTGCGATCTGAACAAATCCTTCCAAAAAAGGCTAAAAAAGGTTGGGTCTCTATCTCTAACCTTAGCATATGGAATACTATGCAACTTACCACCTCTCTAACAAATTTCAGCAATAGCTCTTGTAGAGTAAGGATGTTTGATGGGGATGAAGTGCCAATATGTGGAGTGGATGACATAATTGCCCTAGGAGATGGCTTAGAAAAAATGAATAGGTTGAAAGAGGCTCTTGTTCCAAAATTTGAGATAAATAGATTCTTAAGATAGTTATTGGGAATGGAAACAACATGCTAAAAAAGGGATTGAAGTTTCTCAAAGTAAGTATATTTCTTGATCTTCTCAAAGAAACAAGTATGATTGGATGCAGACCAACATACTTCAAACTTCACCCAACTCATTTCAAAATCCAAACCCAAAATTTACAAAGTACCCATCTCCCAATAAGTAGGGAACCTATGCACACTTCTAGCTAATGAAGGTTGGTAGGAAAACCAATACACATGTCACATACTCAACAACAAATTGCATTTGCAGTCATCCTAGTAAGTCAATTCATGCATTCATCCTATGAGGAATACATTGAAGTTGTCTATTAGATCCTAAGATATGTGAAGAGTGCACTTGGCATAGGTTTTATTGTGAGTTTATGGCTAACTCAACTTCACAAAAATCAACTTGTAAGATGAAGTTTATCCCCACTTATATAATATAAGTTGACATTATCATGTGTGGGACTAGATATTTTTTGGATGGTCCAATAACGGCTCGATAGCAGGTAGCATGACAGGCCCAACAAACCTTACTAAGATAGGCTTTAATAACATATTAGTAAGTGGATTTATACTTAATCTCAGAAAATTGACTTGTAAGGTGAGGCTTGTACCCTACTTATTATGATTTGAGCATATCCCTAGTCTTACACACCACAAAGGCTTACACTAATGCTGATTGGGCATCATCAATTACTAATAGAAGATCTACGTGTGGTATTGTACATTAGTTTAGGGTAACTTAGTTACATGGTGTAGTTAAAATCAAAACGTAGTGGAAAGTTGTAGTGTTATACGGATATGCTAAAGGAGTTTGTGAAATGTTGTGGCTGACAAGAATCCTTGAGGAGTGATGAACCCCTATTTGTCTACTGTTTAAGCTATGTTGCCACAATAAGGCAGCAATAAGCATAACACAAAATTTAGCTCAGACCACACTAAACATGCGGAAGTTGATTGGAATTTTTTCAAATAGAAGGACAATGAAAGAGTTATTTATATGCCGTTCATTCCAACTGCACAATAAGTGGCTGATTTTCTCGCCAAAGGGATACTTAGATGTAAGCATTAGCTTCTTGTGAGCAAGTTTTGCATGAAACATATCTATTCACTAAATTGAGGAGGGTGCCGGATTTGGTAGAAGAATCTGTCTCAAATCATTGCAACTTTTCTAGAGCTAAAAATTTGAATTAAACCAGTTCATATATGTTTAGAACTAGGTGAATTTATTTATTTATTTTATTGTCTCCTGATCTTTTGGAGATTTGTTTTTTCTTTGTTTTTTCTATTTATTTCTATATTTGTAGCATAATCAATCATTTAATTCTGCATAAATACCGTATGCACTATTATTCTGAATACTTGAGAAGAGTAAAATATTTTTTCTATTTCTAAAAGAAGTTAACCTTGAATGATTCGACTGTTCCTTCACCACTAACTAAGCTGGCAAGAAGCCCTTTGCTATCTAGATCTCCATTTTTCATTGGCACAATGAACCTATCGAAAAGGGAAAGAACATTTATATTAAGAAGAATATGAAATACTGTTACAGTTCTAACAAGAAAATATAAAATGTCAAAATTACTAAATTGAGCTAAACTTCAAATGTATTCTTCCAAAGGAAACAAAATTATAGGGAAAGTTACCAAAATGACTTTTAAATATGTTTTCGATTTAGCAATAATTAACCACTTAACTAGCTAACGATATTCAAGAAGGGGTTAAGAAGAAAATACTAACTGACGTAATTTGCATTAGTGATTTATTGTCGCTAAATTGGATGTACCTTTTAACTAGAATAGAATTTCCTGCTTCCCAGCTCCCAAAAGTTTATTCATGCAAATACTTTGTTTGAATGTTGCTACTTCTATGTAAATGTAATCTTTTCAGTTCTAGTATTAGAAGTTATCAAGGAGATATGGATGTAAATATTGTACATTTATTGCATCATAAATATAGACTTGGTTGCAGGGAATCCCTAAAATTCTTGGAGGTTACACTGGTTTGTAACCATCTGTAACTACTCATAACTTCTCTTTTCCTCTCTTAAGTTCTTCCCGGCAGAACTGCATATTGTTGTATCCTTTTCACACTTAAACATAATTATTTACACATCCACACGACTGCTTCTGTTCTTTATTCAAACTTTATTAAAGAGTAATTATTTAAAATAGGATTATTTGTGTAATAATAAAACTTAAGAAAGAAAAAAAAAATTGGAGTGTTACATCCTTGTTATGGCTGCTATTTGCCAATGGTCTCTTTAGCAACAAGACATTAAAAATGTCTTTTTTCATAGTGATCTGGAGGATGGAGTTTATATGGAGTAAACTCCTAGCTTTGTTGCTTAGGGGGCAATCTAGGTTGGTTTGTAAACTACATCGTTCACTCTATGGCTTGAAGCAATCACCCTAAACTTGATTTAGTAAATTTATTCATATAGTGCAGATTTCTAAATTGAAACAAAGTGAGGCAGATCATTCAGTGTTTTATTGTCATAGTTCTCCTGACAAGTGTGTTTATCTTATGCCCTATGTTGAAGATATTGTTATTACCAAACATAATATCACCAAAAATACCCAACTAAAAAAGCATTTATTCAGCACTTTCAGATCTAAAATCGAGGCCATCTAAAATATTTTCTTGGTATTGAAGTGGTACAATCAAAAGAAGGTGTCCTATGGATAAGTGAGAAAATTGCTGCCAGTACTGTGTGCAAACTAAAAAGGGTATTGTATGGACAAAAACAATCACCACAGGCATGGTTTACTATAGTTATGATAGATTTGGGCTTCAAACAAAGCCAAGGAGACCACATTTTGTTTGTTAAGCATTCAGGGAAAGAGGGGTAACAGTCTTTCTAGTTGATGTTGACTATATTATAGTGATTGAAAATTATGACACAGAGAAGGAATACTTGAAACAAAGACTAGTCCAAGAACTTGGACTAATAAAGCTTGGAAGACTAAAGTACTTCCTAGGGATTGAAATAGCATACTCTTGCGAAGGAATTTTCATACATTAGCAAAACAATACAACTGATTTGCTAGCAGAAACTGGGAAAATTATATTCAAACCAATATGAACTCCAATGAATCCTAATCACAAATTATGTTAAGTTGAAGAGGAACCAACACTAGACAAAAAGGATTTACCATAGACTGGTCGAAAAACTAATATACCCACACCTAACCAGACTTTGCCCCTTCAATGAGTGTCATAAGCCAATTCATGCATGAACTGAAGGAATCTCGTTTTCAAGTTGCTTTAAAATTTTGTAGTACCTTGGAGGGAAACCATGGAAAGGGAATATTGTTCAAAAGGAATGGAAGACGGAATATTGAAGCCTACACCGATTTGATTAAACAGGTCTCTTGTTGATAAGAGATCAACAACTGAATATTGTACTTTCTTAGGTGGGAACTTAGTGACATGGAGAAACAAAAAAACAAAATGTGGTGGCAAGATTAATTTGGAGGGCCATGAAGCTCTACTATGACAATAAGGTAACAATAGATATTGCACATAGTCCCATTCAGCAAGACGAGATAAAACATATTGAAATAGGGACACTTCAATAAGGGAAAATTAGAAGGTCTAGTATGCATGTCACCATTTCTTTCGAGCTGCAGGTGGCTGATGTGATAATAAAGAGATTCAATAGCTTAAGCTTCCACAAACTCAAGCAAGCAGGGAATTGAGGATATCTATTCCTTAGCTTGAGGGGGTGTCAAAATATGGATGCAAATTTGTACATTTATAGTATAATAAATACTGATTTGGTTGTATGAAATCCCTAAAATCAAGGGGCTTGGGGTTAGGAGTTTATTTACTAGATTTGCTCCTAATCTAGAGTCTTTATTTCAAGAGATTTATTTCTTTTATTTCAGGAGATTTATTTCCTTTAATTAGGATTACGTTTTTCCTTTAAATACAATGTATTCTTTTGCTTTGGAATCAAAGAGAATAATTCCACAATTATTGCCTTCTGCCAGCACATTTTCTCACAGTTAACAATTTTTCCCATTTCAGTATATTTTGTGAATGAATTGTTTTGGGTTTGTTATAATGACAAAATAAAATTAAGAGCTTTTTTTATTGTGATGCTGCCTGTAAATTCAAAAGTTTACTTGGCTTGAAGCAGCTTTGCAAGTTTCACTGCATCTTCTTGTCCTGAAACCAAGGTAAAATTGGGCAAAAGCTGTTTTATGACCGGCGTTATCACAATATCTGCCTTTTCCTTCTCAATGTAACTTTGATTATATACACAGTGGGGTTCGTAGTAGAGAGACAATTGGCCTTGTGGGGATGTAACAAGATACCTATGAGACAAACAGCACAAAGCCATTAAAGTCTATTAAATTGCATTTCAACGAAAATACAAAAGGTTAGTGCGTCAATAAATAAGGTGGATACAAAACCTACAACACAGATAAAAGAAAAATATGATGGAAAAGGTTTGATAGTATTTACCCATTCTCAGGACGTTGCCAAGGAGGTCCAAGAACTGGTCCTGCTGTAGCCTTAATATTGATCATCGAACCATAATTTGTTTCAATATCAAAGCTCTGCCCAGGTTCTAAATACGTAACCTGAAAATAACTGAAACAATGTGAAAACTTAAGTGGTAAACCAATTATTCAATTATAACCACATTAGTGCATGGTATTTGTTGACAAGATATAGTTAAGAGCAGAATTAAGGTAGGTAAGCAGGAAAGAAGTAACAACTATAGAAGCAGTGGATGGAAAGAGGAAAAAACCACCTCTGAGCACAGTTAATAAATTCATTGACACACAAGACAGGTTAAGAAGTATGCACAGACAGGAAGAGGAGCTTTCAATCCTATGAGGTGGATGATTAAGTCTCTCTTGAGGTATAAGACTCCACAGAAAACAGTGTGGCACAAATATCCCAAATTGGCTGCTGAATTTTATGAGCCTCACCAAGATGAGAAGATGTTAGGAACAGAGGCCTATCAGTTGAAGTTTCCGCTTGGTAGTGCTGAATCATTTTAGAATGAGAGTAGTGCTGAAGAGATGCAGATCTCAACTGCATCAGATCTCAACTGCATCCACTTGGTAGTTTGTTATTCTTGTCAGTTGTATAGTTACTGGTGACAGCTAAGAGTTACAATATGCCAGCTGTCATTACCAGTTTGTAACATCTATCCACTATATACATTCTTAATTGTACCTATCTTTCATTAACAAAAAAAAAAATGATTCAATTTCTCTCTCTTTTCTTGTTCTTCTGAATAGTCTTTTATAAAGGATTTCTAATATGGTATTTAGAGCTCAGTAAGACCCAAATATGCCCAAGTCCAATCCATTTCCCACCTCTTCCACTCCCGAAACCTTTCCTTACCCTATACTGGAAAAGCTTGATGATTCCAATTTCATGTTATGAAAGCAACAAGTAGAACCAGTTACCAAATCACACCTTCAACATCGTTTCATTGTGAATCTTTTGATTCCATAATGATTTCTCACAGAAGAAGATCATGCAACCAGAACAGAAAATCCCGCAGATTTTGTCTGGAACAACAAGATCAATTGCTTCTAACCTGGCTTCTGTTGATGATTTCTTCATCAACTCTTTCTTGTATCTTAGGCAGCATTCATTCCTACAAGGTATTGGAGAAAATACACGATTACTTTCATCTACAAATGTGTGTGCGTGCTCCATAGACCAAAGTAAGAACACTTTGAAAATTTAGTCGCAGTTCAATTCACAGAGTGATTCTGGATGTAGTGGTCGCTTTGGTTGCAGTAGGCAACAAGGTGGTGCTCAAGGCTGCGGAGGACTTTTCTAATTTTCAGTGCTAGTAACAATTATCAGAATAACCAAAATTTGCAGAATAACTCTCCTACCAGCTTTATTCACCGTAATAATTTTCTTCATGCTAATACTTGGACTATAATGCAAATCAGACCTGACCTCCTCTAGGATTCATCACAACCTATTGCTATGATAGTTAATTGAAGCACTCAATCTTACATTGCATCAACATGGATTCCAGATTAAGGTGCTTATTAGTGTAAGTAAACTTGTTAAAGACAACTATGTATTCTCTGAATTGCATCATAAGCATTGTAATGTTAAATGATAGGTTACCAATGAAGTCTTGGTGCAAGGTTGTGTTGGTCTTGATGGTTTGCATTTCTTGCCAAATATTCATCTACAACACTCTTCTGCTGGACCTACATCTTGTTTCAATACTGATTCAAATAATTCTACAAATGTTAATTCTTGTTGTACATCTAGTTCTCAAACTCTTCCATGCTAGACTTGGCCATCATAATCCTCATGTTTTAAAAATGGTTACGCAACACTGTAATATACCCATTTCTAATAAAAGTGCAAGAGTTTTCTTTTGCTTATTGTGTTCGAAAGTCTTATAGACTTCCTTCTTCTCTGTCTAATACTGTTTATACTCATCCTTTGGAATTGGTGTCTCGTGACTTTTCAGGACCCTCACATATATGTATTCCTTCTACAAATGGTTACCTTTATCACATAACATTTGTAGATACTTACTAAAACTTTATATCTAACTAATTCAGCAATTCACGGCTATGGCTAATCTTCAGTTCAATGCTAAAATAAATAATTTACAAGCAGATTGTGGAGACAAGTTTAGACCTTTAAACTCGTATCTTACCAGTCATGGCATTAATTATAATTATTTGTCCCCATACTTATCACCAAAAATGGAGTAGTGGAAACAAAATATAGACATGTAGTTGAACTTGGTCTAACTCTTCTTAATCATGCCTCTGCCTAGACAGTTTTAGGACTTTGCATTTGTCACAGCAGTATATCTCCTTAATAGACTTCTACAGCCTCTCTTAACTTTGATGTCCCTTATTTTGTTCTATTTAAACAGTCACCAGATTATAATTTTCTCAAGAACTTTGGCTGTTCTTGTTTCCCTTTCTTAGACTATACAATAAACAAGAACTTCAAAACAAGTCTTATGAGTGCACTTTTCTAGGATACTCAAACTATCACAAAAGGATAGAAATTCTTTCTGGGATTCTCTCTAGTGTGTCTGAGATATAAAATGAGAAAAAAGGTGCAAAAAGGCCTAATTTATTTTCAAGTTGGTTAAATATTCAAACAAGGGATATATGCTTTGTTATGAAATAATTGAAGATCTGAAACAAAATGTTTTTCATTCAAATGTGCAAGGTCAAGGTTCCAACAATTTGTCTTGGTATTGAATAATGAATACTAAGGGAGAGCTTCTGTATCAAATGTTCTTATACCAGTCCTCCAAAGTGTAATAAATGGTGGACATATCAGTGTAGGCTCTCATTTGGAACAATTTAAACCACTTCAGTACAGAATAATAATTTCATTAGTTACATAAAATAACTGTATCATTCAAAACCTTTAACCAACATCTATGAGCAATCAAAGTATATACATTAGATATATTAATATGAAGTAACTAAGCCAAAGGTTCAAATTCAAATACACACACAATGGAGTTTTCATGATCCGAAGAAAAGAAAAGTAAAGAAGAAAAAGAAAATATACTTACATTTCTGAAAAGAGGATCCAACAAGCCTTTAGCATTAGGGGTTGCTATAACTTTAATATTTGGGAATTTCTGAGAGAAGGGCTTTAAGGTCTTCAAGTGGCAGTGATCATCAAGGCTTTGAGTAATGAGTAAGCAACTGATTTCCGGAAGATCACTGAGCTGCACTACAAAAGAACATGACAAAAGAACCCACAGGCATTACATAGAGGTTACACAATCAACTAGTAACTAGTTAGAATCCATCAAAAGATACCTGGAATTGCTTTAACATTTTCTTAGCAGCATCATATAGCCAAGGAATTCCAAAATCCAAGTTACCAACCAAAATTGGATCAACCAATATGTTTGTCCCACCCACATTCCAGAGCCAACTGTTTCCCTAAATCCAACACTTAACCCATGTCAAAGGAAAGAGTAAAACAAGCCAAAAAAAATTTTAAATTTGAAAAGGCAAATCAGTATCATAATAACTACAAAATACTACATTATTTTCAATTTATTTCTTCTATTCAAAGATTTAAACAGGAAATTCTAGAAACAATAATGTAGAGCATGTTCGAATCTCTTACAACTTTTTGGTTTTAAAAAAATTCCTCATTACTCAACAATCAACTTCTCATCCAACATCTTTTAAGATGTGAAAATTATTTCTAAAACAAGTATTTAAAAAAAAAAAAAAAAAAAAAACTGATACAAGTCTTTTCATTTTCCCATGTTTCCATCTTGTCAAATTTCTCTCTCAATTCCACACTCTACTCTGTGCCCAGCACCATCCTCCACCAACCGCCTTAACAACTTTACTTGGCAGCATTTTGAAAACTTAAAAACAGTCTTTAAAAAAGAAATCAAACACATTCTTCTGGGATAAGTGAAGGAATTGTATTGCCTCGAACCTGGGACCCATAATGGTATTGTAATAAGCAGGTGTGTTGTATGTGCTCAACCATTCGACCAGGTTGAGTGCAGAACAACTTAAATTAAAAATCATAATTTTTCCATAATATAAACTTTTTGCAACTACTTTTCTTTCTAGCTGTGCGAACATAGGTTAAAAATTTCACCTCTAAATATGTGAGTTTGAAGACATCAGCGGCAGAGAATGAGGAGCCAACTGCGTTCTCTTCTGAGACAACAGCAGAAACAACACTACCCCACCTGCAAACAAACCTCATCATTGATTGAATATTCCTCCAATCAAAAACTACAAAGACAGAGCAAAAACTGATTAGGAAGAAAAAACTTACCTTGAAGTTGAGGCATTGTAACCTGTGCAGATTGAAGTTCTTGGAACCAAGCGCGTAGATGAAGAAAACGGTTGTAATAAGAGTCTTCTTCTTCTTCTGGGGTAACAGGGTTTGTTGAGCGCAAGAGAATTGCAGTTGCACTGTAACGTGGCCATTGTTGAACCGTTGTTGCTTCGCTCACCCACCAAGCCACTACGTTTGTCCGTTATTAATTATATTTAGTTACTATTTTTTTGGTTCAATAGTTTTTTTTTTTTTTCTTTCTATTATTATCATCATAGTTATTTACAATTTTTTCAAACTTTCAAAGATTTTGAGTTAATATATTCTTTACATTAAATTAATGATAACAGTTAAATATTTGAGTTAAATTTGTTCGTAATTGTAACTGAACTCCACGAGTTTTTATACATAAAATTATTGTAAATAATAAAACTCTCCATTCAACTCGATAATTTAATATAATTACTTGTGTTGTGAGAGATAAAATCAAAATTGCTGATTAAAGTAGGATAATTTTATTAAACAGTACAAGTAAAAACGAAACAAAGGAGTACTAGTTTTTCTGTAGAGTAAGAAATTAATTTTAGAATTATAAAGTGAGGGATAATTTTATATATAAATAATTAAATATGTAGTTATTTTTATACAACATTAATAAGTAAATTTTTAATTGATAAGAAGATAAATTTTCAACTTTATTTTATTTTAGAACAGTTAAATAATCAAACGTGTAATATATGATCCTAAGTATGCCACGTGTCACATGGTAACACCGTACTCTAGCTGCTGCCTCTTCTGTCGACTAATCTCTACTTCATTCGTGGTTCATATATGGTGCATGGAAGTGAAAAAAAAAAGAAAAATATAAACTAAATATTAAAACATTTATACGTTTAAAACCGGTCTGATTCAAAATTTAATGGCAGCCGTATTGATAAATCTAGTTTAATAATTAAAAAACATACAAAATAATATTAAACATGCGTAACACCGCAAATAGTCAAATTTATATAAAACATAAAACATAAATGTATACATTTCTAATATTTAAAACATTTAATATTTAAAACATTTATAAAATTTAAATAAAATATGCAATCATATTCAAATTTAATAATATTCATCAATAGTATTTATCATAACAAGTTTATTTGTAAAATAAAAAAGAAAATGACAAATATTTAAAACTTTTTTTTGTGGTACATGAGATATTTTGTAAAAAGTGTATTGTAACATCTCATTTTAATATCTTAATACTACTAAAATAAAATTTTATTATGAATATTCAGAAAACAGATAAACCAATATATATCTTACATTAATATAGCCTTACAAGATAAGACTGTAGTAAAATCACTTATATACATTCTCAAGCTACTATACTATGACCTTGTTACAATATTATACCTAACATGATTTAAAGTCGTCTCATCGTCCAAACATCAGACTCCTTAACATCAAGAGGTGCTTCTACACCTATATCTTTATCTACTCACAGTTCACACCAAGAAGGTGATTATTGCAAAAGAAGAACACAACACAAACAAACAACAATAAAAGAGGGTAAGCCAATTTATAAAAGAAATAATCATACAAAAATTAAACTTATTACATCATAAAATAGTATATCTCAAACATTCATAAAAAAATTACCAATCATACAATTACAAACTCTTTAAACTCAATTATCTGGATTTATGCATCGACTCAAATATAAGAAGTTGTCCACATGTCATAAAAGTTGATTGCGGCAAAGGCCCTGGCTCCACTTGGCCTAACCAACATGAATCAATTTCCTTTAGACTGGGTAAGTTACTTATGGCATCGCCAGATTAAGGATCCCACTCCTAATCCCGCCATAAGAACCTCTTTCAAATCTCACCACCTAGGCCTCGACACTCTATATGAGTTTGTAAACCTAGTAGAGTATATGATAGCTTCTAACCAACACATATCCCTAACCAATGCATAACAATATACTAGAAAGTCCCTAACCAATGCATAACAATATACTAGAAAGGATTTGCACTTCTTCCTTAGAAGCACAATCCGTATACAACAAACAACTCAAATCAACTTTCCTCATTCTATTCGATTAAGTTCCACTTTCACTCTCTTAAAACCATCACACTTCCTTAGAACATAATTCACAACTCTTTTCACCAATATTTCCACTTCATACACTTCTAATTATCATAATATAACTTTCCCCAATTAAGTTTACGAATACCATAATAAGATTCCACAAATAATAAATTAAATCATTTCATCACATTAGCATGCCTTACTCTACATATCATACACATTTATCATTCTTAAAACACATACTTTAATATCAAGATCAACCTAAGACCACAACACTACATAAGAATCTACTAACTCATCAAATAGGAATACCCTTCATAACAGAGAAACCCAAAGTATAACACAAACATGAGAAATTAAATTATCTAATTACAGACCTCAAATAAAATATCTTACCAAAGTGAAGAAACATATGTCTAGGATAGGTTGTCAAAATTTCAGCTTGATATGATGGTTAACAAAACGGGAATCTTCATTTTACCAAAGCAACACAAATCAGAAAAATAGGGTGGTGTCAGACGCTGGCAAAGTTGCGCCACAGTCCAAAATTATCGCCCAAAAATACCAAGTCAAGGGCCTAGTGGCCGACAATACCAAGTCAAGGGCCTAGCGCCCGACAACATTATAACGGGGCCCAATGTTGTATTAGAAATAACAATTTATGGAAAAATTGATCCTATGCAATTGATTGATTGGACACCATTCCTTTAGTGTTTTTGATTCCAAATGGTTTTAGAGAGTTAAAAATGATATTCAATCACTCAAAACACATGTTAGACTTTTCCCCAAATCAAGACCAAACACAAATCAAAATCAACAGTTCACCACACAACTCGTTAGTTCAACAAACCACATCAACAGTTCAACATACAACTCATTAACCACATCACAATTAACTATCAAGATGATCAATTCAATAGAAAATTAGCTTCTCTTATCTGACTAAACTACACAAACAGCCCTAAGACCACTCAACACCTTTAGCTCCACAGGATGCTTTATCTATACCTAAGAACAACACAAGAACGATTAGGATCTACCGTTACTATCACTGATCAATAGAGACTCATATAAAATATTAAAAGAACATGTGCAAGTAGAAAAGCCTCATATGTGTCAGATACTAGGAGAAAACTAAGGAAAAAAATTTGAAACTCAACTTACACGAACGAAGAAATTAATTGGTCCAAATTGAAGAGCTCATCGTAAGGATCACTCCTACTGTCTCAAATCTTAAATCAAACAAACAAAAGGGAAGAACCCTTAGATAGAAGTCAAAAAACTATAGAAAAGTCGTTTCTAGAGAGATTGTATATTTTAAAATAATGAAACTCATTCATAACAATTCTAATTGTAAGCCCCATTTTCAGCTTATAAGAGTTGGGTCTGGCCTTTTCGTTGGCCCAAGGCCAGCCCACTAGGGACTCCCCAATACCCTTCCAGCTTACTCAGATTTCACTTGTCTCATTTTCAGAAACAACTACTTCCTCTCCTTCTCATATCTCCAGCAAGGTGCTCTGCTAGGGCACAATATTCTTCCGTCTCCAAGCTAGCAAGAACCATTTCACCTTCAAGTAAGTTGAACCTTAGAGTTTTGGATCTTTTTTCCTCCTCTTTACGTCGTTTAAGTGTGTTGGTCTGGTTAGGGTTTAGTCTCATACCCTGGTTTGTCTTGGTTCTATGTTTCAACACTGCTCTAGCCCTTGGAGCTGTGGTACTCCTTAGTCGCGGGTCTGTTGCGTTTTGTTAGCATCTAAGCAAGGTAAGGGAAGCTAGATTTTTAAGTTTAAAGTTATTCTTTCATGTTTATGTTCTGTTCTATGTTGTGGGTGCTTGAATGGTGTTTTAAATCGTGTGCAAATAACTGGCTGGAATTCTTTGGATGTGGTTGTGTGCAAAAAACAGTGGGGGAGAACTGATATTCTCGCCCAAGCGAGCTCGCCTCGCCTAGGCGAGAATAGCATAAGCTCGCCTAAGGTTTTGCCTCGAGCGCTCGCCTAGGCGGCCCATTCGTGTTTTGAGTGACACCTCGTCTCGCTCAAACGAGAAGGCCTCGTCTAAGCGAGAGCTCGTGAAATCTCCCAAGGGCCACTGTTGCAGTCTCGCCTAAGCGAGAGCCTACAACTTAAGCGAAGCAACTTCCCTCGCTTGAGCGAGGGCTCCTAGCTTAAGCGAGGCTAGTGCAGTGGTGCGTTCTAACACTGTTTTCTTGAATGGTTGGATGATTTGTTGCATGTTTTGTCTAGATTATTCTTCCTAAACATGATATACGTGAATATGCTTGGTTGTTAGAATCCTATGAACGAAATTGGCATGCTTGGTATGAGATTGATCATGGAATTGTGGGTTGGTGGTGTTTTAACATGAGAGTTGGATGAATGAAATAAAAGCGATGGAAATGGTATGAAAAACATGATTTTGGTTGTGAGATAGGCGTAATTCCATGAGTCTCATGGGAAGATCTCATGGTGGTGTGTATTGTATATATTAAGATAATGATTCAAGGAAGGACCGTATCCCGAAACTCTAAAGGGTCAGTGAGTCTCATGTAGAGCAAATTGATCCAAGTGGTGAGAGTAGCGGCAAGCCCTAGTCTCTGGCAGGATAATGGCCTTAGACGCTTGAAGGCTAACCTTGTGTGTGGTAGGATGAAACCCATTGGCAATGGCTCTGCAGAGCAGTAGAGGCCACCACAAGTGCAAGCGTCCAGTGAATCCGATTTTAATATATTTATCTGGATAATTGAGTCTTAGTGTCCTGTTTGTTTGCTATAACATGATTCTTTGTGCTTACTGTGTTGCATGTTTGGACTGTTTTAAGTATTGGTCTACGATAATATGTTAAACTTAATTTGCACTAGCTTACCCTTTCATTTTTGTGTATGTTCTTGTCTTGCTTTCTCTTTTGCGATGATCACCGTATGGTGGGAGCAGATGGAGGAAATTTTGGAGATGGGCCTGATGGTGGTAGCGGTGCAGTTTAGATGGCGTGTTGTATGTGGCTCTTCTGAGCAGTTTTAAGGCTCTAATGCTTTTGTAATTCCCTGCTTCATGAGCAATTTCTTTTGCAAAGCAGTTAACTTTTATATTCATGTCTGGCTCATGGCATTATGTTTGGCATGCCTTAGTACATTCAAGTACCTTTATGGATGACTGTAACAATGCGTTCTTGGTTTATGATGTTCATCTGATTGCTCTTTCACTATTATAATTATGCGACGTTTCTATTTAGTGGAATTATTCTATTTAAATGGGATGTCACACTAATTATAGTAAAACCTTTTAATATTAAAATAATTTAGTCTCATTATTTTTAAACCAATATCATTTTTAAAATGTCATTTTCTATTGTCTTACGTGTATTACATGTAAAAGAAATCTAATATAAGATTTAACTTCATCTACTTTATACCTTTTTTCATATTCCTAATTTATTTTGAATGAATATTTCAATTAATTTTCTTTTTAGATTTCTAAAGTGAAAAATGGGACAATAATTAATACGTGTACTAATTGATCAATTTCAGGAATGACTATTTTATTCCATGTCATAAATAAATGATGCATGATGTATTGTAAATTTCTTCTTTAAGAAAACAGTCGAAATGTATGGAATTCTTAAGATTATAGATTTTGATAAACATTCAAAATTCCTAATTTATTTATGAAAGGCTTTAAAGAGAAAATTTGGAAGTAAATATTATTGTTTATAACTTTGTCATATAAATAAATGATCAAGAACCTAGTATTAGTATATATATATATATATATATATATATATATATATATATATATATATATATATATATATATATATATATATATATATATAAATAAAGAAGTAAAAAGTTGTGGAGAAGGAAAGGATTATCTAAAATCTTCAAAACACTAGGCAAGCATCGTTATCCAGGAGTCTTTTGTTCTCTTCCCTACTTCTCCTATAAGCTAACACTCTCCATTATCTTTTAGAAGATTGAAGCAATAAAGTAGTCTCTACATTAAACTCTACTATTTGTTTCTACCAGTATATATTTAGGTAAGTGTAATTCTGCACTTTTCTAGGAACCCTTCCAATTTCTACTGCATGCAATTTTTTGGGTTGTATGCACTTTTCAGTACTTTGGATGAATTGTCATTCCTTAGTTGTCATGGAATTTCAATATGATTTTCCTTAGGTTTTATTGTGTATATAGGTCAAACTTGAAACAATTTAGTGGTACTCAATGAGAACATTAGTAGGTTCCTTCATTTAGGCAAAGGGAGTTAATCATTTTAAAGTTTTTCCCTTCATTTGATTTGAATGATTTTTCAAAAGTTGTGAAACCGTTGAGTATTGGTGTTTGTGGAATTAAATTTTGGAGATTTTACTTTTTGTGTTGTAGAGTGGGTTTTGATGTCGTGTGAGCGATGTGAACAACGAGGCAGAAAATATGGAATGTTGATAATCATGATGTATTTTTGTAAATTGTTATGACTCTATAATGGAAATTTGGTGTAAAAAGATGATAATATGCATAATTGTGAGAGAGACAATAACCTCCTTCTTAAGCTAGGTTAGGTCAAAGTTAGAAGATGAAGCTATGGAGGTGGTGAGTTTGCACAAGCTATGGAAGTGGGAGAGATTGCTCTTGGTTTGAGGTTATGGAAATGGGATGAAGGCGCTTGACTTTTTGTTTACTTTTGCCTTTTATTTTTGTACTTGTTTTTTTTTTCTTTTGTACCTTTTGTCTCTTCTCTTTTCTATTATTTTCAGCACACATAAACACTACAAATCTGATTTGAAAAACTCTTTTGGAAGCTCAAAAGTTCAAGAGACACAATTGGAAGAAAAACCTACTAGAATCAGAATAGAGCATGAAACTCAACAAGACATAATGGAAATTTAACTTTAAGAACTTGCCAATGGTCTAATGACAAGTATGAACTTAAAATTGCAAAGTAAAATCACTCAAATGGATGTATGTAGTGCAGTTTTGAAAACCAAGTTGAGCATATATTTTTATGAATTTTTCAAAAACTAGACTAAGAGAAGATGACAAGTAAAGGACTAACATGACTCGAGACAACATGAATGGATTCCAAATAAAAATGACCCAACAAACATGATATGACTAAATGGTAACATGAAACAAGACTCAACAAACATAAAAACATACAAACAACACAAAAATATGGAAGCCTAAGCACATAAGTCGAATGGTTCAAGATGGGTAGAAAACAGAATCATGAAAAAGGATGATTCTAGCAGCTTTGACCTTTGCTAACTATTTTTCTCATAACTCTCTCCATAGAACTCCAAATGTGTTGCTTCTTTTTTTGGTTGGAAACTAGACTCTAAGGGCTTTCTTTTGACTATAAGAACATATTTTTTGGAGCTCTAAGCTAGATGCAGTTTGATTTTGAAAATCATAAACGTTTACTGCCAGCACTATTTTGTGTGTATGGGAGGTTGATTTGGAAACAACACAAGAAAGAAAAATACATGAAAAAAGCATAAAAGAAATAAGATAGGTAGGACCAAGAAACTTAGCTTTTATAGATACAAAGCTTTGATACCAAATGATATAGGAGCTCCTTCCAAGCTATATGACTCAAGCCAATATGGAGACCTCCAAGGAAGATGGTGGTGTGAAAGCTATGTGTAACACCCTAGACGGATATTACTTGGTATAACAATAAAATATAATTAAAATAAGAATCTAATACCATTCCCAAAAAAAACGTGAAATTTAAATCTTTAACAACGGTCAAAAAATAATAATTTTCACCATCCATTACAAGTTTCGAAATTTAAAACCAACTTTAAAGTAAAAACATTCAAAAATAAAGTTCTTTAAAAGCCCTCAAAGCTAGCCCACATCTCCTCACTATGCCTCGCCAACATCACCTGAAACCACATATGCTCTTGTGTGACAAGGCCACACGATTATCGCACAACCAAAAACAGAAACAATGAGCTTAACAAGATAAACATATACATATAACATAATCACCTCACCCCTTACCTTACACGACATTATACCCATATTAAGAGACACATATACATATAACATAATCACCTCACCCTACAACTTAACATGACATTATACCCGTATTAAGAGACCTTACATCACAAAGTAATTACACATCATTACTCTAACTAGCTAGAGTCATAAGGATACCACAACCCATCTACGAACCTGTCTGTTCATAGTCTAACCTCTACGGACCTCCCCGCTCGTAGTTCAACACACGTGAATTACCACTATTTATAAACCTCCCCGCTCGAAAAACAATCCAGTGTAAGCGCAATTCATACGAACCTTCCCGCTCCTAATTCTCACATAGGATTACCACCATTACAAACCTCCCCGTTCGTATTTATCACGTGTCCAAAATCTCACTTACGAACCTCCCCACTCATAAGACATCCAAGCATAGCATATCCATAACCTAATACGAGGAACCCATAGGATTCATACTTCATCACCCTACCACACATACTCACATTTTGCATACAACAACCTTAATTTCTCAGTGAAAACAGATCACCTAACCATCACACTCATGCATCCATACCAAATAAAACCCGCAACCAGCCCTTGGAAAATTGCCTGGTGGAACAAAAATGTCGCTTGGCGGTTTCTTTTGCAAACCGCCTGGCGGTTTCTATTGTAGACCGCCTGGCGGTTCAAAAATGTCGTCGAGCGCCACCCCCTCCAGGGCCTCCCTGTCCCACATCTCACTTGGCGGTCAAACAGCGCCGCCAAGCGCTATATCAACAGAGTCAAACAGCCTTGTTTATACCACAAAAAAGCTTTCCTATGCACCAACCATCCAATATACAGTTCCAGAATACAAAACACATATTATTATGGCTTAACATGACTCAAAGTACACAACCACACATCACCTTCATCAATCTTATATCCCTACATACATTCACCACTTTGAATGGTTGGTGCATAGGTCAAACATGAATTTTATCAAAGGATTCCACTCATTTAAAATTATAAACTAACCAATACAATACCTGCAATAGTCCTTTTTAGCTAGTCCCTCGTACCAACCCATCGAATTCCACAACTCCTACTTAAGGGTGGGCAAAATATTTGGTTTACTAGATTTGGTCCAATTTTGAATTGAACTAGTCCAGTAAATAACCATTTTATAAATTCTATTTTCTACTTTTTATCCATATTTATATATTTTTCAGATCATATTTTATTTTATTTATATAAATTTTAAAATATGGGAAATCCAAACTTTAAAATTGGATCACACTTGTATCCAAGGTTTATCTGAATCGCAAACATCCCAAATTCTCTATTCCAAAATACAATCCTCTGAACTCTAAATATTTTCTCTCTTCTTTTCTTATGGTTGATTATCCAAGGTAAGTTTAATGGCTAATACAAACTGTATAGGTTGTTTGTGTACGTCCCACTAATTAGTACAGTAGGGAAGCGTGGGAGGGATGTACCCGGACACGTGCACAGTGGGAGAGGATGTTGTTCAAGTTAAGGCACAGTCATCAAAGGAAGATAGGGAGAAAAGAGGATGGACCCAGCTTGGTGTGGATGGATGCGTATACCTCGGCCCAGTGTCTGTGTACACCTCGGCCCAGTATCCATGTACACCTCGGCCACTGGGGGCAATGTGCGTTCCATGGCCCAGCAAGGCAGCAGGCACATCGAGGCCTAAAGGGTCGGGTACATCTCAGCTTAAGGGGCCTGGTACATAATGGACTGGCAGCGTAGAGGGGCAGATCTTTTCCAGTGAGAACATACAAGTCCAAGAACTCAAAGGCTAAACATCAATGAGAATTTGGAAATGTTACCGTTAAGGCCTGGGGCAGTTACAACATTGATTAGATTCCTTAGTGCTTAATGAAAGAAGAAAACTGCCCTGTAGGTAATAAAGTCGGGAGTGATGTCAGGTAATATAAAGGACGATTCAATGACTGACAGGGGTATCTAATCTTGAACTCATATAGTGCATAGAGAATATTGGGTTATTTCTGACTTAAACATCATAGTGCTTGCAGGTACCCCACTCCTAGCGGTAGATCAGAGTCAGTGATAGGGAGAGGAGATAAGGAGAAAAAAGGTTGAAGGCTCTTGAGATCGCTTGGTTCCGACCATACAAGAACATAAACGATGTTTCTCGTTTCTACTCCCGTTCATTTTTTTCTACTTTTAAGGTTTTTAGTTGGATTTTGCTGGAGCGAAACGTATGGTGTGTTTTTTCTGGCATCGTGGTATTTTTTTATTTATTCGTTTGTTTTTTTTTAGAGAACGAACTGCACTAGTGGATGTGTTTAGCGGTTCATGGAGATTGAGATCGACACCAACACCAATGCCAACGTTGCTACTAGCCTCAAGTCTGTTTTGTTTTTTCTTCTCTCCTTTAGTTTTCTTTTTTTTCTTTTATGTTTAGGGGTGTGAAATCTCGTCTAAGCCAGTTTCATCTTTAGATATTCCATAGATATCATGATTGAGTTGGAGACACGATTAATCCAGATTACATTTATGGCAGATATCGAAAGGAGGAAGGCAAACTCTCTGTTTAAAATTGTTTTTAGGTTTAACATCATCATTTCAAGATTCAAGAAACACAAATTGATACTGAAAACTGAAATTGTGGCCACAAAGTATTAGAAATTTTAGTACTTAGTCTTACCAACCACAGGGTACATACATATGATCTAGACAAATAACACCTCATCCAATAATTCTCAGTCCTCATGACAAAATTAAGAGAACATGGCTTCTTTCAGTCACTCAAGTTACAATAGGTGAAGCCATACTTTGATTTTGAGGCATTTAATCGTAATGTTATGGTTTGCCAAAGAAGGATTTCTACTACGAGGCTTGTGTGTTCAACCAAAATAGTGTGATCTGAGTTTGATATATAGCTATTCCTATTTTTATTTGTATGAGCCAGTTGGGGCTTGGAGGATTGATTATAAGAGAATAATTGTGGTAGAAACAAGGTGCAATAAGTAATAAATTAATAAATGTGCGTGATTCTCTGGAACACTTTTGTAATATAGTAGTTGCAGATTTTGTTTTACTTTTCCATAGTAAGGATATTCTCAGAGATTTTTTACGTTTACAGACAACAAACTCTTCAAATTGTTTTAAACTTTATGTTCACAGACTTGTAGAACTGGACAAGTGTATACAGTGTGTTTAGGGTTTTTGTGTGCTGCCTTATTCCCATAAAATAATGAGATTTCATTTTATTGGTAACTCAATTTTTGTGTGCTTCGGCTTGTTGTCTGTTTCACAATGAAAAATGATAAATTAATTGTTTTTTATTCCAAGGGTAAGATTTCTATAGTATGTGAATGTGAAAAATGGTAAGTTTTCATCTAACATGTTAAAAAGCTCTTGAGTGTGTTTAATGCAGGAAATTTTATCCTAAGGGTAAGTTTTTCTAAAATACATGTCATTTGAAATAACAAAATGCATTAATATCTCTACCTTTAAATGTGGTTAGAACTAGAATCTGGATACTTAATTAATATACTTGGTTTGTTTTAAGTTTTCATCTCCACCATCCTATCATTTTTCCAAAATTAATCATAAAAATGTTATAATAAATTAAATTTATCTATCACCATATAATACAAAATTTATCTATTGTTATGATAAGAGATATAAGTTTAAAGGTATTCTTAAACATAATTCATTTAAGTAAAATATCAATTCTCTTCTATTCGTTGATATGAAAAATGATGGATCAAATTTATTTGTTTTCATTTATTTGTGCAGAAATACAAAGATAAAAATATGAGAAAAATGGTTTCAGAATCTCCTACTATGCAAAGAAAATCAAGTGAAAAAAAGTGAATTTTCGTATTTAATCTTTTTATTTTATTGTTTGTACATTTTCACGTGTTTGCGAACCATAAAATGTGAATCATAAGTGAATGATAAATAGTGGGAGCATTCCATTATGTGTATTTACTTCTGTGAATGCGTAGTTTTCTAATGAAGTTGAATTAAGTTCTAAGTATAGTAATTTCATATTTTATCAATGAACTTGGAAACTTTATCATCTAGGTTAATAGTTAGAAAAGCAGTTTCTGCAAGAGTAGAATTTAAATAAACTGTCAAAAGATTTAAGATAATCAACATTGAAAATATGGCATGATGTAGGTGTTGTAGCTTTCATATTTTCCTACTAGTAGCCAGTAGGTGTAAGAGTGGAAATTTAAATGTAGGTTTGCAATACGAGACCTTGTTCATAGCAGTAAATATAAATATTTATTTATTGATGATGGTATAATTCTATCTTTTTATGTTTATAAGATTTATTAATGATGGTATAATAACTTGTAAGTTTAGGAGAGTTGGTCCTTCATATGATATAAAAGTCATTTTAAAAGTATTGTATTTGATTTCATATGATATGATATCTGTGAGATTGTGTTCACTACAAAAAAAATGTATTTTAGCGATTATTCGGTCGCTAAATAACATAAATCAGTCGTTAATATCATCTGCGACTGAATTAGCGACCGAATTTATGGGGTTAACTAAAACCTTGGTGGCAAAAACAATAGCGATCAATTTTCATTTAGTCGCTAAATAGCTACTGAAACATCGGTCACTATTTGATCCCTAAAAGTTGGTCATTTTCCTAAGCATAAGAGACCAATTTAGCAACCATAAGTGATATTAAATTCGGTTGCTAGTTTGGTTGCAGAAGGTAAGTAGTTAGCGACCAACTATTTCGGTCGCTAAAGTATGATTATTATATTTATGTACACTTTTTTTGTCGCTAAATTGGTGGCAAAGTTATGAGACAAACAGCGACCAATTAAATCGGTCGCTAAAGTATGATTGTTTTAGTGATATACAATTTTTTTGGTCGCTGAAATGGTGGCAAAATTTTTTGTGAACAGGGACTAATATTGGTTGGTCGCTAAATTGGTGGCAAAGTTCGAAGACTAACAGCGACCCATAAAATCGGCGCTGATTAGCAAAAAAATGATTTTTTTTTGTATTATTTACAATTTTTACTTGGTTAAAAACAATATTTTTACCTATTTATGAATGATAAAATTTGATCTAGCTAAGTAATAACAAACTACATTACATAATATAGTAAAGTGTAGTACATACATCACAAGTGGTAAATATATAACATGATCCAAAAGAACAAAACAAAAAAAGTTTGAAAGTGTGCAACATTGAAACACACCAAATAACTAAACATGAAACTAATGATCGCCTGGTCTACTATCACTGATATGGTCTACTCTATCCTCTCCAATATTAAGAGGATCACTAGGACCTGGCACAACATTCTTCAAATGAATATGTTGCAAAATAAGTTTCATTTGTTCATCTTGTTGGCGCATACGTTCATTTTGTTCATGCATACGTTCACTTTGTTCGGCATGATCTTTCAGCAAGTGTTCAACCTTTTCTTCAAGTGTATTCTCCTTGGCATTCTTTGCCATAAGTTCAGCATTCAACTTTTGAATAGTCTCACGCATTTCTTCTATTTGATGTACTACTAGAGCTTGGCTAGTAGAAGAGTGAGCACCTACAGAATTATAAAAATTTTTGCTTAATGTACCAAGTCCATACACATTCCTTTTCTTACTTTCACCTCCAACAACACTAAAGTATATTTCATTGTCATCAATAGAGGGAACATTGTAAGACCCGTGGTATTTAATTAATTAAATAAATAATTAATTAATAAATGCGGGTGGGAAAAATCCTTTATGACATTAAATTATGGTTGGTATGATGTGGAAAAGTACTAGCTCAAGTGGTTGAGAGTACTTGATTTGTGTGAAAGGACTTGGGTTTGAGTCCTATGTATGCTAATTTTTGTGTTATTGTTTTTATTATTTAAATCTATGTTAATCATGTTATGGAATGATATGATGTCTGAATTGGATTTGTTAAGCATGAAATATGATTAGTTGAATTGGTTGTACTCTGAAATTGTGATTGAGTGGTCATAGATTCAAACCTTGGAGAACCCAAACTAAAACCTTAATTTTTTGGTATTTTGGCTTTGAATTGAATATGAAAGGTTGGGGAGAAAACCCTAGAGGGGGCAGAGAGGTGGTTGGAAAATGGCCATAAGGAGGTGGTAAATTGCATTAACAACTCAATTAAGACTTAATTTTCGTGTAGGTAATTAACCTAGTTTTTAGACACCCTTTAAAAAGAAGGATTTGGCTTATAGTTAGAGTTTTGCAAAACTTAGGGGAGTTTCGCGTTAAGTTGTGTAATTAGTATATTTGCCTGATATATAATTATGTTGTGCATGAGTGTATTACTGTTTACGTCATCTCTGTTAAGCCAATTTGTGGTCTCTAGGTAAGAACCGCCTGGTGGCAAGGTCCCGGCCGCTAGGCGATGCAATGCTAAAACAGTGTTCTAGGTTTCTATTTGATGCACTGCCTGGCGGGGGTGAATAACCGCCAGGCGACGTGAGACTATTAGATTCGTTTTTGGTATTTTGGGGTCGCTAGGGTGATTCTAATCGGATGAAAATACCGTTCCAGTTGTTGTGAGTGAATTGAGGTAATATCTTGTTGAAATTATGCGTGATTGAAAGGGTAAGTTATATGAAATTGCATGGACGTGAGTTAGGGTTTACGAGTTTGGGATAAAAGATTGGAATTATTGACATTGTGAATTGGGTTGCATGTTACGTGTGATATTGTACTAAGAACTGTCTGAGGTGCGAGAATTGATGAACTTGTTAAAATAAAGATGAGGAGCGTTTCTAGGTGCAGCAACGCTGGGAGTTTCCCAGAACTGCTATGTGCCGCCTAGCGGTACCGAGACTGTCGCCAGGCGCTATACCAGAAAATGGGGTTTTTGGACTTAGTGAAGAGGGGAGTCAGGATGTTTATCTACCTTATATGAAGTAGAAGTTTTAGGAGTTGGGAATTTTGTAGCAGACGTATAGTTTTATGGAAGTGAAGGGTGATAGATAGGAGCGGAGTGACGTTGAGGTAATGTTGAAAAGGAAAGAATGATGGAGACGAACTATAAGAATTTTGATGTGAACAGTGGCAGTGAGATTAATAGTAAAACCTCTGACTTTAAGTGTGTGTGAATGAGCGAACAGAATGGATGTCTTGAATCTATTTGAGAAGATACACACTCTTGTGAAAAGAAGATGGGAACGGAGTGTAGGGTGCCATAACGTGGTTAGAGTTATGGTAAGTAGGAAGTTGCTATGATCATCAAATTGCATTCACTAGAGAGAGGTAAGCCTACCCGTAATTTACTAGCTGATCAATAAGTAGATAAGGGACTGTAGAATCTGAGGAAAACCAGCAGTGTGCTTATACTAATACGTCGCCTGGCGACGAGCTACGTTCCGCCAGGCAGAAGCGTGATAATAGAGGGGTATGTATTCTGGGGCGCCTGGCGGTAGGGGCCTTCCCGCCAGGCGGTTACGACGGTAATATTGAATTAGAGGTGCTGAGGCGCCTGGCGGTACGCGACACCCGCCAGACGGTCTAGGAGCTGGCAGCGCCTGGTGGCACGTGTCCCCCGCTAGGCGATTTGTATTGCTACGATCTACGAGGCTTCTAGTGATGCATTAAAGGTGGGATTGCTGGATTCCTTGAGTTGTGGCTCGGAACGTACCCCTTGAGTTGTGGCTCGAGATAGGGGTTAAGCACGTGGTATTCATTGAGATGTGGCTCGGAATAGCATCTCTTGAGTTGTGGCTCGGAATGGCGGATGAACACGAGGAACCCTTGAGTTGTAGCTCGGGTTGGCGAGTGTTGCCGGTGTGAGTGTGTTGGTTGTGGCCAATACGGACGGTTCCAGATAGATTGTCCTCTTCAGTAGTTGGCTGACGAGTTTGGTAGTCTTGGGACGATGCGAACTATGTTCGTATTTGGGAACTCCACCTGGCGTTATGGTGTACGATCCGTAACATAGTTTCCCGCACATGCTCTATCGGTTGTGGCCGATAGGTATGGCAGCAAGTCATCTTGAAGTAATCACTAGGAGAGGTAGAACACAAAAAGTTATGGTGTGATTATAATACATGGTATTCTAAGGATGTTGGGCGTGATTAAATATGTATGTGTTATAATTGATGTGTTAATTTTATATGTTATGTTTTTTAAGCTCACCTTATCTGCTTGTGGTTGGCGATGATCGTGTACGCGATACACGGGAGCAGATGTTGTTGATGCAGGTGGCTCAGGTGAAGCTTAGCTGCGGAGAGGGGATTGACTGGGGAAACAACTTTTGGTTTATTTTCCTTTGGCTTTTGAAATAAGTTGTAAACCCTTACGGGATTTTTTTTATAAACATGTGTTTAGTGATTATGGACTTAAACTTTTGCCGGTTAATTAATAAATTTCAAATTTTCCCGCGTTTTGGGAAAACGAGGTATTATTAAATGATGCGTATTTTAAATTATTGCTCTTATTTATTTATAAATCCGTAATATCCTGACGGGATGTTACAAACATAATAGTTTTGTGAAGATGAGCCTTCATGCATGTGTTGTTATTGGACTTTTTCTTAGTGTTGTTTATATTGTTTCAACAGCAAGTGCTTTATGCATAATAACAAGAAAATTAATTCTCATAAAAAAATAAAAATCAATAATTATTACGCCCAAACTACATTTGCGGCAAAGCCATTTACACCAAGTTAAAGAAATGTTGAGAACAAACCTAATGCCTATTTATTCATTCACTTTAATAGGACATTATAACTATTCAGAGACAAAAACAAAATGTATATTTATAAAACTAAAAGAGAAGGACAAAGTTAACTTAGTGCAGTCTAGAGAGAAAACAATAACAACTTTATCAATAAATTCCAAGGATTTTGAGAAGTTACCCAAATTATTGAAGGACTAAGTTGTTTTTAGGGCACTTTGAGCTTGCAATAGTTGAAAGAGCTCCTTTTCTGTAGTTGAATCTCCAAGTTTTCAACTCCTGAAACTTTTTATAGCTCCTCATGGATTGCAAAGATGAATGCTTGGTCAAAGAAGATTGGCAATGAAGAACAAAACTTAAAGGAGAAGGGTTTGGAGGACAAGGTTTTGGTGAAAGAGAATGTACCGGGAGAAAAGAAAATTTAGGGAAATGGAAGTGAAAGCTGCGTGTGGCATGGTAGAGGGAAACTAAAATTTCAGACAAAAGGTAATTTCATTTTAAAATTAGTCATTTTTATCTCTAAGTAATAATGACTACAAATTTAAGTATTCTTTAAAAAAAAATTCTAATTTTATTCTACCAAAATTTAATTATTGGAATAAATTAATAATAAGTATTTGTAGAAAAAATATAATTTGAAAATTAATCAATAAATACACATGTTTAAATTGATTATTTAATATTTTTTAGTTACTAATTAAAACTAAAAAAAATAGAATGTTATTATTTAATATTAAATATTTTACCTTAATTATTTATTTTAATATTTATCATTGTTAATAAAAACAAATGTTCAAAATCATTCGACCAATTTTAACTACTAAAATAAAACCTTACTAAAACTAAGTCTTAGAAATTAAATAAGATGAAAAAAAAATTATGGCTAAATACGTTTTGGATTTCAAAGTTAAGCACTGAAAAAAGGAAGATGATGCTTAAATCAATATCTAAGAAAAACATTGACGAAACATTTCAAGAAACAAAAAGATTAGGTCATGTTTCATACCTTGTTTCAAGATTAATCTTGTGTTTGGATGAAGGATTTAAACCTTCAGTCTAGATCGACTCGGCTCGACCTAGGGCTCAGATCGACTTGACTCGACTTAGGGCTTGGATCGACTCGTGTCGACCTTTAGTCCGAACTGACTTGGCTTGACCTTCGACCTATTCCGACTCGGCTCAACCTTCGAATTGAGAGAATTCCTTAATTTTTGAGGGAATTTCATATTCTACTATTTTTGTTATTTAAAATGCGTCCTTAAAAAATTCTTCAATTTCAATTTTCTTTTTAATTTCTTTATCCAAACTTGTCATTTTTCTTTAAAAAACTTTAAATTCTTTAAATAAATAAATTATTCTCTTAAATTGTCTCATCCAAAGACGTCATAGGTCTATTTAACTATTAGATATACAGATTGAGTCTCTCTACATAGTTTGTAAAAACAAGTTAGAAACATGAGCTCGATAGAATTAAATTATTTTAAATCCGGTATTTTTGTTTGAAATTAAATGGATTTGGAATGGTCTAACTCAAATTACAATAGCCATAAATCTTTTAAAATAATAATTATTCTTTTTAAAATTTGAAAATAATATTGTTTTATTAATATATATATATATATATATATATATATATATATATATATCTATATCAAGATGAAAGTAAAGCCCATCATTAGCCATATACATATTATTTACAAAGGAGTTCTCATGAATAATGCATAAGATATCCAAGAAAAAGAAATACAGAGATCAACTACGGTGTAACCAACTACGGTGGACCCACTCTTAAAAGCATCCAAAAATTAATTGACGCTTTAACATGGCAGCTAATTTAATACATTCTCGTAGTGTATTAAATTTGAAATTATCAATACCTATTGTATGAAAAAAAATCAATGACGAACTAGCTCGTAACTAATATTATTTTACATGTCAATGTTTAGTGACCCAATTAAATATTAAATTTTATTTTTTCAACTAAAAACAATAAACATTTAGCAACCATTAAATTTTAGGATCTTAATATAACATTTAACCATAAACCCTAACCCTAAGTCTTAAAACCGTAACCCTTAAATCCCAAACTCTAAACACACATATCTAATGCAATTTTAAAAATATTGAATTTAGCGACCAACATAATTTGGTCGCTAAATGATGTGTTCGCCATTTAGCGACCACTGCATATCGGTCACAAATTGCTACGTTAAAAACATTATATTCAGCGACCAAGTAATTTTCAGTCGCTAATTACTATGTAATAAATATTTAGCGACCACCAAGTTTTTGGTCGCTAACTATTAAATTATACAAATTTAGTGACCACCATACTTTCGGTCACTGATTCATGCATTAAAAATATTTTAATTAGCGACCAACTACTTTTCAGTCGCTAAAACGTATTTAGCGACCACCATGATATCGGTCGCTAATGGAAAATTTATTCGATCGCTAATGTGGTTGCTAAAAAGTCTACATTCATTTGTAGAAATATAGTCACCGATTTAGTGACTAAATTGTAGCAACTATATGTTAAGGTCGCTATTTCAGTCGCTGATTAAATTAATGTAAGTACAATAATATTTTGTCGCTATAGTGATCGCAGATTGCAACAAAAATTATTCAGTGGCTAATTCGGTTGCAAATAGTAACCTATATTTTTCGGTCGCTAATTTCGATCGCTAAAACATTAAATTCTAGTAGTGGTTCTTGGTAAGTCAATATTGCAACATTGTTCTAAAAATGTCAATAATGCATGAAGATGATTGTTCTAACTCAAAACCAATTGAGCATGCATTTTCTACTCCATCAATTGTTAATAGCTCTACAAATATGAGACCCCATTCTCATGAGGGATGGAAAAATCGATCAGAAGCTTGAAATCATTTGATTCAGCTAGAACCAAAATCGAATAAGAGGGCTCAATGCAAGTCTATCCTTGTATTTAGGGGAAGAGCTTGGTACAACAACTTTGAACATTCTTGATTGGTGGAAAATAAGTTCATGTAGATTTCCAATCTTGCCAAACATGGCACGGGAGCTATTAGCTATGCTTGTTTCTACGATAGCATTTGAGTCTGCATTTAGCACAGGAGGAAGAGTGCTTGATCCATTTCAGAACAAAAGGTGGAGGCACTTATATGTACACAGGATTGGTTAAAAGGCACACATTCACCATCATTGTTAGACAACGATTTTGAAGAGCTCCAATTTGTTGACCAAGGTATGTTGATGTTTAAATTATGTAATAATATTATAATTAAATATGTATTAACTAATGATATATATTTTTTCATTTCTTAAAGAGTTAGTTTCTCAACAAGGTGTTGACCATAATATAATTTCTTTGAGTTAAAGCTCACGTTTCATGCCTCTTATAATCAGTAAGTAATGAATGGACTTCCCTATATACTTTTTATTTAATAGACTAGTTCTGTATTTTCTATTGGAGTGTTATGTTATCAACTCTGTTATGAATCTTCCTAATTATTATCTAATTGTGTACCCTATATACTTTTGATCTGATGGACTAGTTCTGTATTTTCTTATTACTGCAACTCATTCTTTTTCCAGCAAATTTTGGAGGCAAATGGAGCTTTTCTTTAGTTTAATAACTGTAATCTATTAGTACATTTTTTTGAATTTAGTTATTTGCTGTTTTGTTTCGTTTTATAAATGATAGAACATTAGGTTTGCCGTTTTCAGTAGTTATTGATTTTAAATCTGAATACACTTATTTTTAGTTTTGTTTTATTGTTGATTCTTAAATAGTTTACTGTTTTCAAATATAGTTTGTAGCCTACTCTGATTTACTTTTTTTATTATTACTTTTCATTTGTTGTTCAGTTTATTTGTTCTCATCTTGTTTTCTGTAATGATTTACTTGTTTTGCTATTACTAATTTTGTTTTGGTGTAATGTTTTTAGTTGTGCTTTCTTATTTTTAACGAATTCCACTGATTTTTACTCATTTTCATTTAACTGTTTCTATTACTAACTTTGCTGATTGTCACTAACTTTTGGCTTTCTACTTGCTTCCCCGATTTTCTGCTTTTAGATACACTTTATTTTTTTTAGACCAACTTTTTCATTGTAGTTGTGTTTTCTTATTTTTAATGAATTCCACTGATTTTTACTCATTTTCATTTAATTGTTTCTGTTACTAACTTTGCTTACTGTCACTAATATTTGGCTTTCTAATTATTTCTCTAATTTTCTATATTTAGATACACTTTATTGTTTTTAGTCCAACTTTTTCATTACAATTTCTTTAGTTTTTAATATTTTAAGCTGGTTTACTCTTTTTCATTTGGTGTTTTGAACAAATGTTTTCTGAACTATTTTGATAGCTTTAATTGTAATAATGAAAATTAAAGCATGATTTTATTAATCTGAATTTCTTAATACCTGTCATGAGAATAGATTATTTAAATTTTTTTAATAATTCATTCATGTTTCATATAAATCACAAATCAAGTAAGTGGATTGATGTCAACTCCAATTGCTTCATATATAGATGGTTGTGAAGATGTTGCTAATGGGTTTGAGTTAATGAGCCATGGAAGAGATTTTGAACTTTGTAATCGAATGGGTGCTAGTGCATTCTATTGGTAGAACCTGTTAAAATTGCCATGAACTCTGTTGTGTTTTGGATTTGTTATTGTTTAATGTTAATGACTTTATGTGAGGATGTAATGACTTTATGAACATTTTCATTACCAAATGATTAAATGACTTTATATGGACATTTATATGATTTTAATTTTTTTAATTTTAAGAATTTAAATAATATATTATCTTCAATCTTTAATACTATTAAATTTATAATATTATTATATTTTTATTATTTTATATAGTATTTTACTTTTAAAAAAAATGTATTGGATGAAATAATTATTTAATTTTTAAAATATAAATTTAAAATTAAATTTATAAAAAGTTAAGTTTCATTAAACATGGATTTAGAAATGGATCTAGATTTTAGTTGATCCAAATATTTAGATATGGATATCCAACTTGATCCTAATATTTGGATATAAATTTTAAAATATTCAAATTGTTTTTTCACAAAAAAAAAAGGATATGATCAAAATTTGATCTATATATTTGGATTCAGATTGGATCTGGATCGGATATCTAAATATCCAATTCATGCCCACCCCTACTCCTATAGCTCCTCTAAAGACGGCTAAGGTTCCGATCATCCACCAATGTAGCAAAAATAATAAGAAGTAAAATAATTATTTAACGCTAGCCAAGGCTCAAACTTTCATCCACGCAATTACCAAGCATACACATAACCAACAAGTCATCACATGTTTCATGACATTTCACACACTTACACAAATATAATACCACATCACGCAACCATACATAAGATGCATAATAAAATAAATAATTAAAATATCACACTAATGGCATACACAAGATTCGAACTTGAGACCTCCTTGTTAGCAAAAAAGGATGTCACTACTACCTCTTTGAAAGTTAAAGATTTTGATGGATACTCAAACAAAAATACCACAAGATTAAGGAAAGCTCAAGATAAAGATATAAAGTATTTAGGATGTCAAGTCACTCTAGATAAAGAGGAAGCATATGAGGAATTATCAGTCAAATCACCTCTCTTCACAAGTGAAATCATTTTTTCACGCACATAATCAAATAAGGTTAAAACATAATTAAATTATGTTTCTACAGTTTTTCGAAAATAACAATATCTTTTGAATTGAAACTGTTTTTTTTTTAATCAAGTATTATTTGATTATATCTTTTCCTAAAAATAATCTTTTCTACATTGAATAAAAATTGATTTTCGTATTTATTTGATTTTATTTAAATTAAGTGATGGAACATCAAATCAAAGATTTTGTCACAAGCATGATAGGGACAAAGTTTCACGAATTCATTCAAATACACTAATTTTCTGAAAGGCTATGTCAATATATATATATATATATATATATATATATATATATATATATATATATATTAGTAGGGGTCGCGTAGCATATCGCCCTACCATAGTCACGACCGTTGTATGGTTAACAAAGTTAAAACGTTGAATTGGGAGGGCAACCCTCCCGATAAACTGACCGTACCCCAAACCGATACAGGTGAATAAGTAGAGTATATTAGGGCGCTTGAGAGAATCATATTGAAGGAATTCAGCAAAATGATCCTGTAACTTTGGGAGAAGGGGTGCTCTCCTATCTTTTGATAAGGAGAGCGACACATACCGGAGGATAGCGACTGTTTATTAAAAACACAAGACTCTCCTAAGTGGTAACAAGATATATAGAGTTTGACATTTATATATATATATATATATATATATATATATATATATATTATATATAAAGATGGTGAGAGAATTGAGAATGAAAATGAATGTGTGGCCTATGTAAATTATTTGTTTGAACTATTTTTTTATTTCATGTTTGACATTTAAATTTTGCTCATATCTTTTATGATATGATTTATTCTTTTCCTACACTTCTTTTAAATGTATTAGTTCACCATGATGTTTTATTGGTATGTTATTTGGGATTTTCCCCTAATCGTATAAAATATGTGAGCAGTTATAGGTGCAAATAGGTTAGTAGCTCTGGACTTGTTAAGGACTTCAAGACTAAACAATATTAGTTTAATTCTGAATATTTTCTTGACTTTCTGAACATTTAGTAAGAATATTTACAAATTGGTACAGTAAATATTCACTTAAATCTATATTTTATCTTGAGAGTTTGATTACAATATAAAATACTAGGTGTTATATAATTACAATATGAAATATTATGAGTGTTGAAAATTTTTAGAGATTGTAAAAGTATGAGAGAGATAAGATATATGATAGATATACAAAATATGTTGTAAGAGGAACATGTTATTTTATTCAAATACTTTCTCTATTTATCTATACAGTATATATATATATATATATATATATATATATATATATATATATATATATATATATAATAATAATAATAATAATAATAATAATAAAATGTAACAAAATATTAAGTCTTGGGGATGGAATGTGGCACCCGTAGTTCACTTAAAAGAGATTGAATCCACTTAACTTTAGTTGTAACAATTGCTAACCCCTTGTATTCAATGTTGCTTCTTGACATAACATGTTTCTTCTTTATGACTACGAAATGAGATTCTGCCCAAGATATGCACAATAACCAGTAATGGACGGTCTATCGTCAAGATCATACCCCCAATCAGTGTCTAAGTAGGAAAATAAGTGCAACGAGGGTCGAAAATAAGTACTAAAATTTGAATGTGGAATGTATTTGTAATTTCTTCAATTTCTCGACTAAGTTATATTTTTAGGAATTTGAATTTATTTTTTCATGTATTGCAATTGTATACGAAGATGACTCCTATAAATATACATATTTCTTATCATGTAAGACAATTTTGATATATTGAATTTGAAAAATATATTTTCGACATTTAGTGTGTGAAAAGAATTCTTGTAGTTTATCTTAATTTCAAAGAATCGAGTAAGGTTTTTTCACATGAAACAGCATGAAAGTTTCTTATTCTCTTACAAGTGGTACATTATTCTTTATCTCCTAAGTGACATATTTTCCATTCTTATTCTAGTCATAAATGCAAATTTCCACAGTTACTTAGTTTTATAGATTAAATTCATATTCCGTAATTAACATTGAATTTTTTTTGGCATTGTTGAATACTTAAATTCTTAGAATAATTAAGCAAGTTCATGGATTCTTATCAATTTGGGTCATAATCTTTTAATTCGTCTTGACTTGATTTGTTGGGGCTTTTTCAGACCTCTCGGTCTGGCCAAACTTATTTTGCTAACTCTAATTTATGACACCCCATCCCCAAAATATGTCCATAATAAAATATAAAAGATTAAAAATACGGTTAAAATAAAAGATACAAAAAAAAGAATTGATGTCTTTCTTCGAAATTACCTAAAAGTATGTTCACATATGATTCAGGTGATTTTTTTTCTCCACAAATAATTATTTCACATCACATTTGTTCAAACCCACTTTCACATTCATTGGAAAAGAACCTCTTCCCTTTTGTCATCTCAAACAAACATTTTTCTTTTTCTTTTTTTTTTCTCTCTACGTTCTTATTCTTACCTTGAAAAGAAGTCTTCTTTCCCATTTTTTGGGAATATATGGTATAAAATTGACTATTTTATTACCCTCTGGCAAGGGTAACTCATCTCCTGAAGGGATCTTCTCATGCCATACAAAATCATTCTCATGTACAAACTTTCTGAGCACTTCAGAAGCATCTTGAATCTGCTTCTGGTAAAGGGATTTCCAAGGCTCTTCTCCTGGTATCTTCCTTTTAGCGTTAGTCAACACAGAACAAAGAACACCAATAGCAACTCCTATCTGACCAGAGACCTTCAGGTTTTCTGCAAGATGTTGCTGACCTTTCAACTCATGTAAACACTTGCAGAAATACATAAAGTCCTGTATACATAAGGGCACCTTGACAATTCATCAATACCATTATGGAAGATCAAAATGTAAAAACAAACAAAATGATTAATTAAAATAAGAAAAACAGCCACCTTAATATGAAATTGTTCATCACAAATATTGAGTTAAACAAGTTTTTAGTCTCTAAACTTGTACGTGAAATTGAAATTTGTCCTTGTTCGAAATTTTAATACATTTTATTTTCCTAACTTTAAAAATAAATGGATATAATCATGTTAACCAAGATGTGTTAATTTTGTTTTTACGTGTTAAACAACCTTCGAGACTAACATTTGAGTTAGAATGTGTTAAACAGTGTAAATAACTCAAATACCAACCTAAAATGTCACCTGACATGTCAAAAACAATTAACGCAATTTTTTAGAAGAACTATATTCATTCTTTTTTAAAGTTTGGGACCAAATTGCATCAATACTCCGAACAAGAATTAATTTCAATTTCATACTAAAGTTTAGAGATTAAAAACTTATTTAACCCAAAAGTATTAGCATGGTATCTGAGATAGGTTATGCTTGACAAGTAACATTACTATTTCACTACTACATATACAATCTTCTTCTTTGTCACCATTATAAGAACATCAAGGTTCACTAGTTATATTCCCCTTTTATTCTTTCTGCCCTGAGTAAGGATAAGGGGAAAACAGAGTTTAAAATGAATTCAAGATAAAGGGAAAACAGACCATGTGTAAGCAATTACACATACTGCATACTGTTGTTTTGACATAGTTAAAGATACTAGGTCTGTTTGGATACAAGTGAGAATCTCTCAAAAGCTCTTTTAGATTGCTTTCAAACAGACCCTAGGTCAGAATTTGCATCAACTGATGAGATATAAGGAACACAATAAGCTTAGGCTAGCTTTGCATACCAGTAACTGCGGTGAAATGTCTTTGTACTGTGTGACAACTTCATGAAAAATTCCAATAGCTTCTTCAAGAAAAAGTGTGACACCATGATGCAACTTTGCCAAGAGACTTGAAGAAGTACCTTTCTCTTCAGCCTTCCTTGTAGTTATTGCCTATACAGTTGCTACAATTCGTTATTTACAACCAAAGAACTTAATGAACTTCATATCTAGAAACTGGGACATACACTATGATTTCTGTCAGAAGTAATGCAGCTAAGTTTCATGATATGACAGTATGCAACTTGAGACAAAATGAAACAACACACAAAAGTACATAAAACCAACCTGAAAGAGAGGGTGAGAGAGTATGTGAATTCAATACCCTCACTAACAAAACTCTAACAATTAACATTTGTCGATAAAAAAAAAAAAAAAAGAAAGCCAACCTGGGCCTCAGCTAAGCAAATGAGACTCATAATGGTGGATACTTCAGCAAGAGCTTCCGGGGGCTTTTGCGGTGGCAATTCAGGCTCTAAGGGGGGGAGAACCTCTTGCGCTAGATGATGATAAATGCCAGCAGCTTGTCTGAAAATGGTGGTGGATTGAACCAAATCTGCAGAACAAAAATGATGGCATTTACAAACATATTCAACTGGACTAGTTCATGATATGAGATGGTATTTTGAGTTTCTCAACACGTACCAGTTGATAGAACTTCCAAGGCCCTCTCACGCAGGATACCACCACAAAGAAAAAGGGTCATACCAAGCTCAAACTGCAAATTATCAACTTGGAAAAATTTAGAGCCCTTGAAATTGAAGAAAGAAGATGTGATGAGGGTACTACTCCAGCGTATCTTAAGAGCCACTGTCAATTGAGCCATGTAGGTTTCGCTAAAGGTGCTTAATACATCAGCACAGGAAATCAAATTTTCCAGTAATGGAAGATACTGCTCTATTTTTTGAATATCCTGAGGCAGACATAAAAAGATAAAATAAAATATTGAAAGAAAATGAAAACAATTTGTCAGTATTAATTGAAATTTGATGATTTACCAAATAATGGGTATATATAAACCTTAATTGCTCACAAACAAAAATAACACTTCAGAATTCATTTCACACTGGCCCCATTTCCAGAAAGAGAATGCTCAGAAAATATCAGTTCTATAATAGGACTATACTTGAGTCATTTCATATTGACCTAATAAAATACACATAAAGAAAGTTCAGACAACTAGACATCTATTTTTTCCTTCCCTTTCGACACGGTTCATGTTAACATTCACTTACCAAAAGAAAAAAGAAAATTTAACAAAATTAAAGTAGAAGATACAGACATTTGCATACTGTGCAAAGAAAAATGTTCAGCACATCATAAACCGTTACCTGTTCAAAGCGAGATTCCAACCCTCCAGACATTTCTTTTGCAATAGCTTCTGTAATGAAGCTGCTCTCATTAATAGAATCTTCAATCGCTTTACGCTTAGAGCTTAATTCCTTAAGATGTTCAAGTGTTACAAGATCACAGGAAGGATATACATTCTCAAACACTATCTGGAAACATGAAAATCTACAATTAGTGCTACTATGTAACAGTGATGAAGTCATTATTCCTGATGATAGACATAAACCACTAATTTCAAAAGACAAAAAATACCCCAAAAACCTCTCCTTTCATTTTTCCAATTATCCAGTACTTAATAAACTACATACTGATCAAACAATCAAAAACCAATATCACTTACCCAGCAATCAAACAAAGGGAAACTCCAAACCATTGGCCAAAATACTGATATAGACAATTCATGGACAAAAAATATATATAATTGCAGGAAATAGGAACTCCAATCAAAGAATGAAACCCGAAATTGGATTAAATTAAGAGGGAATTGAGAATTCTTTACAATTGAGTCTGATCCGAATGCCCATTTCAGACTCGGATTTTCTTATTTAAAGGCAGTGACTAAACAACAGTTCCCAATAACGGAAACGTAACCAAGAAAACGGAAATAACAGAGTTTCTAACTATACAAAGACCTGTATAAAATACCTTCTTAGTTTTCAGCTTTGATGGTTGTGCAAAATGCAGCATCATTTTCAACCCCTTAAACCCTGTACACCACCACAGTGATCCAATCGGCACAACAAAGCACAATCAATAAAGAAAACTCGAAAAATTGTTGAATTTCCGCCAGCACTTGGCTTTCCTAAATTCTCTAACCGCATTTATGAGTCAAAACAAAGAAATAAATAAAAAAGGCGAAAATTTTAAGTAATTAAAAAAAAGAAAAAAATACTGCAGCGAAAACAATGCTAGAGCATGGTTAGAGTCCCCACTGCATTAGCATTCTAACAGAGTCTGAAACTTTTCAGAACAAATCAGTGAAAACCCAGAAGCCAAAAATTCATCAGACAAATATAGAATACAAAATTGAGGAGGTGGAAGTGAAGTTCATCATGTATTCTATTTATGTTATTCCAAGATTAGAGGACTAAGTATATTATTTCTTAACACATACATAACTGATCAAGAAACTTTAGATTAAAAGTTTATTTTACATATATATATATATATATATATTATAAGTAAGATTAGTTTTCATCTTAATTGATAATTATCGAAAAAAGTTGTATTTAAAAATATTTGCTTATTTTTATGGTATAAAATAAATATTTATTTTATGTATACACATGTCACTATAACAGTTGAATTATTTAAGCATTTTTATTTGAAGGTCGTTTTCTGGTATAATTTCTTGCACTTTCAGATCTGGTTTCCTTAGGCTCTAAGGATGAAGAAAGGGACGGGATGACTTAGACCCGTTCTTAACAATACGCGTTTGCGTCTTAAGCTTGTTTTTTATGGTTATTATCAAAATAAAAATAACAATTGAATAATTAATTTTTACTGAAAATTTTAATTATTAGAATATTGCAATTAAGAATAAAATTGTAAAAAATATGTCTACAACGAAAATTTATATTAACCCGAGAAAATACTCTGACATGTCGGCGTTTGGTGCCATGGAGCTAAAACACTTTCAAACCTCTCAACATCACTTGGCCAACACTCAATGTCAAACTACTCGTAAGAGCTACCGCTCAGCGACACTATTATGGGACTCAATGCTACATCGGATATCAACAAATGCAATTTGAGGTTTTTGGGCAATTTGGACATATTTCATAGCTCAAATTGGTACTCTTTCTTTAGGTATTGGTCTAAAATAGTCTTTAAATCATTAGAGTTAGTACCAATTTGATCAATAACTCAAATCCTACATTCTCCAATTACAAAAAAAAAAAAAATCAATCGATCAATCATACATAATTCAAACAATTCACATACCAAAATCATCCATACTAACACTAATCATTACCAAGTTCAATAAACCACAAATGTGCAAAGATCAATTTTTATCAAACTCACACATAGAGACAAAAACTAGTTTCCCTTACTTGTTATCCAGCTTAAAACACCAAAACACTTCAAACTCCACAATATGCTCTATCTACACATAGAAACATGTCAAGAACAATCAGGACATACCGTTATGATCATTGATCAATAAATACTCATATAGAAGACTAAAAAGACACATGCAAGTGAAAAAAGCCTCACATGCAACAAAAATAGAAGAAAACCAAGAAAAAGGGGTTGAAACTTAACTTACACTAACATGGAAACTGATCGGTCCAAATTGAAGAGCTCGCCACGATGATCGCTCTTATTGTCTTAGATCTTCAATCAGGCGAACAGAGGACAAGAACCCTTAGATAGAAGTCAGAGAACTTTAGAGAAATGGTGTGTTTTAAAATAATACAATTTGTTTATAACAATTCTATTTACACTAAAATCTTATAATATTAAAATAATTGGGTCTCACTATTTTTAAACCATTATCATTTCTAAAATGTCATTTTCTAGGGTTTTACATTCTCCCCAACAAGAAAATTTTTGTCCTCGAAAATTCACTCATCAAGTAGAAAGAAACCTATGTTATCTTCATTTTCTCTTACAGCAACAACCTAGACTTGACCAACTTATCATCCCCAACACCTTAACTAACTGAAAACTTTGCCTCTACGCTAAGTGATACAATGTTCAATAGAGTAGATTGGTTTAGCCACTATCCCAAAGCAACTTCTCAACCTCAAACCTAAAGCTTGAATGATCCTTTACGCCTGACCAACCAATTGGTATTTGATATAGTGAACTCACCTTCCATATGCTTTCAACTACCTTTTGTAGTTTTTTTTACCAAACTCTAAAGATAACTTCATGCCTCAATCTAAAACATGTTAGTTATCACTTCACACCACCTTATTCCCACATTGAAGTATCCCTCAACTGACTTGATCGCACATGTCTCCTAGCATACCAATAAGAAATGAACATTTTTGGTCACTCTATCCACTACCATCTTCATTACATCATACTCTCTTTACTGAATTGGGCAAATGGTTAACAAAGCTCATAAAAATGCTATCTTACTTCCAAACTAAAACCTTTAACTACTACAACGACAAAACCCAATTTTGACACTCCCTTAGCATCTCTTAGACTACTAACCTATAAACATCTCCTCACCATAACCTTAAAACCACATATTTTCTCAATTTGAAATCACTAGTTTGATTAGTACGTCACAACTTTATGATACATCTCAAACTAAGATTGTCCAATTTGCCTTTTTTCCAACCTTTTTTAGAAACTCACTAGTTCTAGTTAGGTGACTATACTAATGAAATCTTCTCACAACTTCACTTCCCAACAAGATACTCATACTTCTCTATCAACTCTTACTCTTACCTCGTCAAACCAAGGACTCGAATTCCCTTTTCTGGTTAAGCACCTCCTCTCACTTTCTCATTCTAGGTTGACACCCCAACTTGAAACCATAGCTTTGTTCATCTCCTACTTCTCCTTTCCAACTTCCTTTGTGCAACTCCACACTTCTAGCTTTGAAAGATCACTGAACACCTTTACCAAATCCTTATAATAATGACACCTCTACTGTTGTAGAGAACTCCTTACTGCATCAACCACCAGGTCATGATAAGATAGTTCTTCTCATGCACCTCCTATTATTGAGAAACATGACCTACCACCATTCTATTGTGCTACTCTGATCCATACACAAACCGATTTCTTTGTTTACTCAAAAGGATGATTCTTTCATGTTTATTGTGACAAGAAGACGACCACCCTTGAGAAACCTCCCTCTAAACTTCTATAAAACCAACAAGACCCTTGGAACTCCCTTTTTTCATTGATAGCCTTAACATTTCATTCCCTCAACATTGTCTCCACTCTTTAGAACCATATGTCCTAATAACCACTCATTCCTTAGCCAAGACCTACTATTGAATAATTTAACATACCACTACTTCTTCAAGATCTACTAAACTTGTAGTTATTCCTATGATTACACTGAGTCTAAACTACTATATCTCTAATTGCTTCTCCACTTACTTCTTTTACTTCACATTCTCAATAGTAACCATCTAATTAGGAATTATTCCCACTAGTTCTGCTTCAAACAACAATGCAATAGTGAACCCCACCACTCCTTGGTGAAAATTCTAGTACTTGCTTCAGAACACTCTAGAAAACTTTTCCATAATTGAGATCCTTTGCGTCTATTTTTCACTTGCTTTTGTCGTACAACTTTGATTCATATGACACTCTGCCCCGCCTTCTAGCTTGATCCACACTTGATACACAACCACTGACTTATCTTTTTGAATCAAAGAACACCGCTCTATTAGGTATCACATCCCATAGGGATGAGATTGGTAAACAATCAATTCACCCTTGAGATTATGTCCCAACCTTGCAAAGGAAACAATTTAAATTGATTTTGAATTTAAATCATTTGATCACCATAAGACATACCACTCACCAAAAAAATCTTCACTTGGTCACAACTATAGTAAAACCATCAACTCAAATTCAACTCCCTTATGTAGACAACCATGATTTATATACCATACTAGCAACAACAAGGGGTATATGAATTAAACTGCTATAAGGTAAAAGAAATATATTTCTTGAAAACCCTTTTTGCATGTAAGTATCAACTCCTTGTGGTTTTGGTTTTTTGGTACTCTTTTATGCATTTACTACGCTTGTACACCATCTTGTAAGGCCATTGTTTAGTTCCACTCTTATAATAAAATTAAGAGTGATACAATATGCTTTTTCACCATACCACAATGTGTTCCCATGCAACTTGTTTATGTATACTTGTTTTCAACTGTACACCATCCTGTAAGGCCATTGTTTAGTTCCACTCTCATAATAAAATTAAGAGTGATACAATATGCTTTTTCACCATACCACAATGTGTTCCCATGCAACTTGTTTATGTATACTTGTTTTCAACTGAATTCACTATAATTATTAATTCACTATAATTAACCACTCCTTACTAAAACAATTGGTTGAAAAACTAATTCCTTGTCTGCCTTAAAATAGTTCTTAGTTATATCCTTTATGTCACACTTCTTGTTGTACTGCTTCATTTTGATATTGCCAATGGACATTACTACCAAATGCTAAGATTCAAGAATATTAAGTGCTCTCAATTATGGCCTATTTTTAGGCTCTACATCTCTAGTTTTGTAGACAATCCTCTTACACACTTTGAATGACCAAGTAATACCTACTTTTGAATAGGCTGTTTCGGGCAGGGCATTAAAAGTGGAATCCCAAAACTATTGTTGTGTGGGCATTGAGCCCATTTCTAGTTTGGACCTCATGTGTTAGGTTGCTGGTGATTAAATAAAGAAATAAACGAAATAAATAATAACCTTTTATTATCAATATTTACATGTTTTGTGGTTATTTAATGTGTTATTCATGCACGATATAATTTTATTATGTTTTGTTTAAGTATGAATAATATAATTTCATACGATTGTGAACTCGCCTATCATGGATACAGTCGTACGAAATTTTGTGTGAATGAAATAATTTATTCTAATTATTTCATAAATAAAATTTAATTTTGTGTTATGCTCTCTTTGGTAGCATGTTTATACTTGAATTAAATTTTTTGACCCTTATTTGTAAAAGTTATATTTAAATGGTTCTCAAGCATAATATGCTTTTATTATATTTTGTTAATCATGATTAATATAATTTTATATGATTATGAACTCACTTATCGTTAGCCCATTTATATGAAACTTTGTGTGAATGAGATAATTTAATTATCTCATTAATTAATTTTATGTTACATTAATGTCAATCACGCTTGTATTTTATTTTATTTCTTGATATAATGTACTTTGAATTTTATCTAATGTCAATTATTTGTCTTGTACCCTATAGATATTAGATATTTTTATGTCATGAGTTGAACATTGTATTTTATTTCTTACTTATATTTCTTATTTATTATGATTTGAGACCCTTAGGTGGGATCTAATGGATGAGAAATTTGGTATTGTAGGCATGCATGTTTGACTGTGTATTTAGAAACATTAAAATTTTATTGCACAATAATTGTGCATATTAGATTTTCTTTGTCATTTTGATATCAATTTTTTGCCTATGCAATTGACTTCGGTCAAAACTTTGAATGAGACAAATTTTGAGGACTGGAAAGAATCGTTGGACTTGTATATGACAATTACCAATATGGACTCTTCTTTGAGGGAAGAAGAGCCTCCAGCTCTTACTCCTAAGACCATTACTGTCCAAAGATCTTTTTGTAAGAAATTGGAATGAACACTCAAACAAAGTGTGTTTGATAGTGTTGAAATACACCATGAGGAAGTCTATATGGTTCAACCTAATGACTTTTGCTAAATAAGGCAAAGAGCTTTTGGTTTGCAGGTTGAAAAAGTCTATTTATCGGTTGAGACAAGCTTCTAGACAATGGAATTTGAAATTTGATCGGATGGTCACTTCTTTTGGCTTCAAGGAAAATTCCTCAAATTAGTGCATTTACTTGAAGACTAGGGAAAGTCAATTCATCATTATTGTCTTATATGTTGATGATATTCTTCTTGCAAGCACTACAAGAAAAATCAGTTCTAGTGATATAAATATTTGTCACCAAAATTTATAAATTTATCACTAATAATATCCTGTGACAATAATTAATTTGTCACTATAAGTTTTGACACTGTTGCACTTGTGACAATGTTTTTGAGTGTCACTAATATTAAACTATGTTGTGACAAAAATAATTGTCACTAATAATTTTGTGTAATTGTGACAAAAATATAATATCACTAAAATTAAGCTTTATTGTAACAATAATAATTGTCACTAGTAATTCTATTGATAGTGACAAGAATCCATCACACACACAAGGTAATAATGAAAAATTAATAATCATCATTATTTAATAGTAGTAATATTTAATTGTCACTATTGTATTTTATTCACTATTATATTTGTACAATATTTTAAAATCTCATTACAATTTCAAATATTCTACGATAATTATTAATTATTTTTATAATAAA
>Ga0214542_1000751_pt1 | contig 61824 bp, 37 predicted proteins | sample CNSS1metaG_FD_160096 | JGI IMG/M metagenome (GOLD analysis project Ga0214542, IMG submission 160096) | Root nodule microbial communities from cowpea collected in UCLA plant growth center, Los Angeles, California, USA - CNSS1 | ecosystem: Host-associated > Plants > Roots > Nodule | place: USA...
ACTTTACGTTTCTGAACTTCTTCTTTAACGGCAAAGTATTTCAACTCCATATGTTTAGCACCTTTAGAATACTTGTCGTTTTTAGAAAAGAAGACTGCTGCAGAATTATCACAATAAATTTTCAGCGATTTAAAAATACTCTCGACTACTCCAAGAAATAATGTCAAAGAAAATTTTATTTCATTATCTTTTCGGTACCATATGGTCTATAAGCAAATAGATGAAATTTAAAACATGAGGTTGGATTACATTTAATTTCAACAAAGAAAACTATGTCCTTATGATTACAAATTTCATGAAGAACTGTGTATATTTTAATCTTACAATCATTTGCCTAAGGTCAAAAAACAAGAAACATGGTTAGTGATATTATTGATGATTTTAAGCACTCCCTTATCCATCATATATATTTTTTCACAAAATTCTAATTTTCCCATACTGTAATATAGAGATATCCGTCTAACTAAATGATAATATATTTTTTTCATAGCCCACGATTATTATACAAGTTTTTTTTGTACTCCTTCCTCACTTTGTTTGTAATTACTACTCTATCAAACAAGTTTTTATCCTTTAGAAAAGTCTATTAAGATTCTCCTATAAATAAAACATTGTTCAATTAATTTTATAACATCTTATAAATAATCTAATAAAAACACCCCACCAATATTGACACATATTTTTTGAGTGTCAATATAAGAGAAATCCCTCTACCACTTCTCTCTTCTGTAAAATTTTCATATAACAATAAACTTAAACATTTTAATATACAATTTTTCATTTACTAGTTTACTTTCTGAACGAACTTAACGATTTTTGTAACATCTGCTCTAATACTTGTATTCTAAATAAATAATAATAATTATCTGTCTGATATTAATTGAACAAAATAATTTCTTAACATTAAAAAAATAAGATGTCGCTCTATGATGTTGCGATAAATATATCACATGTATTTGATCGATATGTTTAATTTTAGAATAATAAATTATGATAATTGATCTATACATATTAAAAAATATACAATAATTATTAAAAATATGATAAATATATTATTATTATTATTATTATTATTATTTGAATCTAAATTAAAATCATGTATTAAGTAAAATTTTAAACATAAAATATTATAATTTTTGTCATCATAAAAATATTATATTTTATAAATTAAATATTTTATTAATAAATATTAACAAAATATCATAAAATAAATGTATCAAATACAGACACATAATCTAAATTAAATTATTAGTGTATCATATATGCCAATGTTATCGCATCTCCTACAAAAAGAATGTGTATTTTACACTTAATTTTCATAAAATAATAGAAAATAATGTATCATGTAGATATCTCACGAGATAGGTATGTAATTTACAATAAATATATAAAAGCAACGAAACAACAATATTCATTTCATTATAATAAATGAATTTATCATTATTTCTATATAATATCAAGATAACTGGCTAATATGGCAATTTATTAACATATTATTATATATTTCTTAATCAGTCTCCCGACGAATAAATATATTAATTTTGTATTTATTAATTATAGTATTATTTATATTTATTAACTACTATAATAAGAAATATTAATTTAATTTTGATATAATTTTAATTCATGAATTGTCATAATAAATCATAAATTTATTAATTTATTTGTATTAATCGAAGTGCTAATTTATTAATTTATATATTAATTTATATTTATTAATCAATGACTAATTGTAATTTTATATTAATGTATATAATTTATATTAAATGTAGTATAGTAAATAATGATAAATATGTTGTCAATTAATATATTAGTAAACATAAATAATTTATTACATATATTATATGAGAAAGGGTATAGTCACTTCAAGAATAATTTTAACAAATATAATATTGACTATTTTTTTTCCTTCAAATGTGACTGAAATTTTTTATTAGAATTGGATTTAAAAGAAATGAGATTGGGGAATAAATTTTTTAATTCTATTGTTTTAGTAATTTGACGTGTCCTCGATTTGCATATTATATAATATGATATAATATTTATGGTTATATATACTTATTAGAAAAATAAATTTATTAATATTAAATTAATTATTAAAGTATTAACTTATCGTAAATAAAAGAACAGTTGAAGAGTTTGAATGATAATTATCAATTACCATTGGTCCCTGTTGGACTAAAGGCCCGTAAAAGAATACAGTGATTTTATCTTGGGTTTGTAAAGCATAGCCCATAAAACATTATGTATTACATTAAGAGAATATGTTTCTTAACATTTTAACCCCTTAGCTCTGCTAATTTTTATTTTTTTATTATTGGTCATCAATAATTTCAAAAGGAAAATGATATTTTAATTAATCTTTTTTGACCCATTTTTAATTCATTACTTCAATTATCATTAGATAATTTATTTTGATTCTTTTTAGTGATATAATATAATGATCTAATGGTGATTAAAATAGTAAATTAAAGTGGGTTAAAAAAAATTATCCATTTCGAAATCTAATATAAAAGAACGAGACAACTAAAAGTATATTTTTATCTCTCCTTACAACTCCTTTCTTTTCTAACTATTTTAAAAAACATTTGTATGCGTATTTGATTTTGTAATTTTAAATTTTAAATTTCAAAATGATTTGAAAAATTTACAAACAAATTATCTTTATGATTTTTTAATAAGTGTATGTTTGAATTTCATCCGAAAGAACCTACAATTTTTGTAATCATTTTATCTCTTTTCTTGTTTGCATTGGAATTTAAAATTATATATTAAATAATAACGAACTAAAATTTTTAATAAATTAACATTAGTTTATACATCATCTAAGGGGTAGAAATTTTCTCTTATAATTTTGTCTAATTTTTATTTTTAATGTTTGAATTGTTGTTTATTAAGAGGAGTTTTTTTTTCTCTTATTTTTCTATCTTAAAATTTCTTGTTAAAAAAAAATTCCAAAAAATTATTTCTGTGAATCGAAATTTATAACTTTTCAAAGCTATAAAAGTAAATTTATGAATTTCAATAAACAAACACATGATTTAATAAGAAAAAATATTAATTTTAAACAAAAAACATTTTAATTTCTTACGATTTTAATTATACATTCATAATTTTGGACCCCTTCCCTTCGCATATAATTTCTCAAACTAATGAAAACAAAGTCAATATAGGTCTATCTCTACCTTTTTATTTGTCAATCATTAATCAAAGAATTTGCGAGGCATGATATTTTTTAAATAAAATTATATTAGGTGTCACTTTAAACTTTTGATATGTCAGTTATATTAACAATATATCTATGTTTTAGGAAAATACTTAAAGAAAAAAGTCAAAGGATAAAATAATGGATATAAGATGTAATTAAAAATTTGTGATGTAAAAATAATTAGAGCCGTCAAAATGGATTGGAATTCACGAGTCAATTCGGTCTATTATGGATTCGGGTCGGGTTGAATTTTTTTTATAAAATTTAATACGAGTTGATTTTTAACTTGACTCATCTAGAACCCGACTTAATCAGGTTGAACTGTGTGAGCTGGGTTGGCTCATCAACCCACAAATAAAGGGTCACAAAAGTATTTTTTTGTTAAATTGAGTTTTGCATTTGAGTCAGGTTAGGTTGTTTTTAGTTAATACATAGATAATTTGTATTTTTGTTATTTTGATTTGTATGTAGATTGTATTAAAATTTATTTAAATTTTAATTATAATTATAATTTAGTTTTGATTGAAAAAATAAATAAAAAGATTGTATTTTTTTAATTAAGTAAGTTTATGAGTCAACCCGTTTAATCCATCAATCTGTGGTGAGCCAGACCAGATTTAAATTCTTTTTCTCGTTAATAAATAAAAAAAATTGAGTTGACTCATTAAATAATTAAGTCGTATAGATCAAGCCGAACCAAACCAAAATACATGCATGGACAACTATAAAAATAATAGTATCTCTCGTGTACTCTTTTATATTGACGGACAAGGATAAATCATATGCGTCAATAACCAACATAATAATTAAATAATACCCAACTTTTTTGTACAACCAAAAATTTTAATTAAAAAATTACAAACAAATGTCTGCAATGTATATTATGTAAAAAATACAAATCAAGAACCGAATATGGTAACCTGTGAATGATAACTTCCAATTTGGTCTGCAACCATAATCACATATTAAGAGCAAAGATTATATAACTTCCTCGTTTAGGACTAATAATAAAAAGAAATAAAAGACATAAAAAGGAAAATTAATTGGGACAGGTGTAAAACAAAGATTGAGTGATATAAAAGAGAGAGAATAGTTTCCCCAGAAAGAGTGCAATGCCAAAAGGAGGTATTGTCTCTGTGTTTGTTTAGTTTATCTGGGAGCATGTCGAAGAATAAAAAGTCTAGCTTGGGTCGTCAAAAGATCCCAATAGAGAAAATACCCAAGAAGAGTCATTTGCAAGTCACATTCTCCAAACGTCGTTCGGGAGTGTTCAAGAAAGCCAGCGAACTTTGCACCCTCTGTGGCGTAGAGATCGCAATCGTGGTTTTCTCTCCTGCAGACAAAGCCTTCTCTTTTGGCCACCCAGAAGTTGAGTCCCTCATCGATCGCTACACCACGCGGAACCCTCCGCAAGATTCCAGTGCGCACCACCTCGTTGAGGCTCATCGGAATGCGAACGTTCGTGATCTCAACATGCAACTCACTCAGGCTTTTAATCTTCTCGAGGTTGAAAAGAAGCGAGGGGATGATCTGGATCACGTGAGGAAAGCTAGGCAGAGACAATTTTGGTGGGAGAGTCCCATTGATGAGCTTGGATTGCATGAACTGCTCCAGTTAAAGGCCTCCATTGAGGAGCTCAAGAAGAACATAGAAAAACATGCCACCAAATTCATCATTGACCACTCCACTGCTATATCTTCTTCGTCGATTCTTGGACCTAGTAATGGATTTGGTGCACTTGAACAACGGTATGAACCTGATGCTGGGATTGCCATGGCTTCTTCACTTCCTAATGCTCATTATCTCGCCTTTCGAAATGGGTATCTTTGATCTTGTTCTGTTCTTTTCGGAGGGGTGAATCAGAAACACTGGTAAGGTTGGTTTATTGTGGTTGAAAATAATTTGTCCATTATTACATATAATTAATCAAGGACTCTGGACAAGTGAATAAAACTTCACCTTTTGGTTTTGGACAAGTGAATAGAAGATCAAATTAAATTTAACACTAAAAGTATAGTTTCTTTGATTTTTGTTTATCTTATTTATTAAATAAAGTATGCTTGTAGTTTGTAGTTCAAAGCAACCGTTTTAGTTTATTTACTGTCGTTTATAAACCAGTTATTGTTTAGATTCAAAAGTAATAAGAACTTCTGATAGAAACGAACACATGTATGTATATTGAAAATTACACTGAATTGACTTAGAATGATACTAAAGACCTGAACCTTCATCATTTAAATAATAAGATTCTAATCATTAAGTGTGATGAAGGAGTGGATGTGGAGTACACTATATCATGTGGATGATGTGTAGAAATATCGATGTATCAATGAATCTAGAAAAAAAAAAGCATTAGCTTCATAACTTTTATTAACTATTTTAAAAGAATGGAAAATGCAATTTAAATATCCAAATACAGTGTGTTGAAGGAAGTTACAAATAAACTCAATAAAATGTTGAATATGGTCTTTTCATTGAATCATGAGGAGATTCTAAATCAATGATACCAAATTCCACCCATTTATAATTCATGTATAAATTTATATGAATTCATTTGAAATCTATGTTATTATAGCATTTGATGGTAAGCCATATCACAACGAATCGTAACATATAAATGGTGAATTTTAAGGTTTTAATAATTGTTGAACACTAACAAAAAATATGAGATATAATATTGAGGAATATGAATAGACTGATAAAAATATGTGTTAATAAATATGACTGTCTCTTGGCCGAGGAGAAAGAAATGAAGAGATATGAATTAAATAAATTAGATATGGCAAAGAAATTAACCATACTTTACTGATAGACTTAGTTTATCACGCAATATTAAGCGATAAAAAGCTATTTGAATTAAAAAAATATCACATCACGTAATAGTTACACACAAGTTTCAGTGGGTATCTATTTTTATTTTCACAATAAAATTTGGAGCCAATTAAGCATGCTACCACCAACCCACCAACCCTTGTGTGTATCAATCTCAATTATCGTAATAAACTAACCAGCTGACACATTACAAATAAAAACAGTTATAAATTACTTTAAAAAAGTTTCTTTGAAAAATATTATTGTAAATTCTATTTATCGAATACAATTTCATAACTGAGATCATGGAATGAAGTAAAATTTTGTCATATTAAGAGTTTGGAGAAAACTGTGAATCATGGAAACATAAGTCTCTGTTAACATCTGGATAGAGAAATAAAGGTCATTTTGAAGTCCATTGTTGTAAGAATAAACAGACAGCAAGGTTCACAAATGTATTAAAATAAAAATAAAATAACATTTTAGTTATTTATAAAAGAGGAAATAAATAAAGAACAAAATTACCTCTCTTTATAATCGATATCTTCATTAAGATTCATCTTAAACACCATCCTGTATCCACTAGAACTGATGTAATGAAAAAATGGCCTATAGAAAAAAATAGAAAGAACGAGAAGAAGTTCACGCAAAAATAAGTGGAACAAAAGTAGTAGACAGCGGAACGTAGCAACAAATTACACACATCCAGACCTTGATACAATCATTAAAAATATCCTCTAAACTGTGTTTGCGCCTTTAAAGATCTTGCCTTGTCACAACTTTGTGTAAAGCAAACAGATTCTAACAACTGGGTCAGAAGAAAAACTAGAACCCAATGACCTTCTTTCCACTTCATTCTGCGGCACTTTCGTCATCTACTTCATTTCTGATATCTGGCAATGTATCGAGATCGGTTCGCATTTCGGCCGCATCCTCATGGATATGATTATCAGAAGAATCGATGGCATCAAGTTCAGCTGAATCCAAAGTTTCATTGGCAGCGGAAGAGTCTGATGTTTCATCAGTTTCATTTGTTTGAGTTTCTTCTTTGGACGTTTCATCCTTCGTGGCATCAGCATTCTGTGTTTCACTCGTTTCATTGTTGTCTTGGGACTTGCCACTTTCAGAGCTATCAGATTCAGACCTCTCATTTCTGTAAGGGTTCTCAGTTACATTTGAAGCTGCTAGATTAGATGATTCTCCTCCAGCTGCATCTCCATTTTCAGTTTTAACAGAGTCAGCCGAATCCGTGTTGTGCAGCTGTTCTTCAGAATTTCCATTGCCACTCTGCTCTAATCCCTCTGTTTGCACAATTTTCACATCTTCAGTGATTGTGTTGTTCGTGGTGTTCTGAGCTTGGTCAGATTCGGCTAATAACACTGTTTTATTTTGTTCAGATGAACTTGTAGTGTCATTACCAGCTTCAGTCAAGTTATTGGTCACTACTGTCAGATTACTGCCTGGTTCCAAGTGGCTCTCAGAGTTTGTTGAGGTTGTTTTGTTTAGCAATGAGCTATCATCCACAGGGTTGGACAATGTATTATTTCCAGTCTCTTTAACAGCAGTTTCATTTGAAGAAATCCCGTCAATCACATCACCTTCTGAAGCCCTCAAATCTGAAACATTTTGATTCTCGACACTTTCATCTGAATTAGTTGCCTCGTTTTCAGATTTTGTGATATTCATTTCTGAGTTTTCATGAGAGTTTTCCAAGCTAACTGTCTCAGTTTCAGTGCTAGTTGCATGAGTATCATGAGCCACAGCACTAGAAGCATCATCCCCCTTGTAATGTTCCTCCCGGGCCTCATGATTGTTGTGGTTTTCAACTAAACCTCCTTTTTCATCATCCCCATTTCCGTTCTCCTTCTCATCAGCCTCTTGTTCTTTCTCTTTCTCTTCGTCCAAGAACTCATCATCACGATCAGTAGTATCCACCTCTGATTTCTCTTGATCATTTTCATCAATCTCGTCGTCTCCTACCCCTCTTCCTTCATCTTCAACATCTTCACTTTTGTTTTCATCCTCCTCCCGCTCTTCTCCTCCCTGTTTATCTTGTTCTTCCCCTTGTTCTCTGCCTTCGTGCTTGTTATCTTCATGTTCCTCAGTTTCATGCTTGCTTCCGTCTTCCTGTTCTTCGTGATCATGTTTATTTTCTTCATCCTCTTCAATACGTTCATCTTCCTCATCTTCATCATGTTTTTTGTCATGCTTACCTGGCAGAAGATCTTTTCTACCAAGTTTCGGGATCGGATCTGTCTGGGTACTGACAGAAAGTTTTACATCCTTTTTCTCAAATTCCTTCTTCTTATCATGATTGTGCTTAACCTGGTAGATCAACCAGAAGCAAACACCAAGCAACAGGAGAACTTGCAGAACATGCTTTACCTTGATGCCTTTGGACCTATGATTCCTACTTGGAAACCGTTTTATCATGTTTAACTTATTTGGAAACCCCTGATGTCTTCTCCAAAATGGTAAGCAGAAACAATCTGCTTTGGACAGGAAAAGCAATATTAAGGATCCGTGTAAGCTATGCTTCTTATAGTAAAGATATAATTACAAAGAAAAATACATACAAAATACCAAGTGTTTGTATCTATCAAACATTTACCAGAGCCTTCATTGACAGCAATTAAGAAATGTGGAAATGAAAAGGACTATTAAAGGGGAAACACAAATTTTACTCCATTTCAAAACATTTTCTCTGTTGGTACAACTGTGGAAAAAAAAAAAACTCTAAACAATTATGGTTCACTCACAAAAGGCAGATTATACCAAATATGGCATTTTCAAAAAAATTTGGTTAGGGTAACTATACATACATATGTATATAAAGAATATAATTAATTATAAATATGATTACATTTTATAAATAGTAAAAACATAAATAAACATAATTTACAAAATAACATGAAAACAACACGACCAAAACATATCTCATAATAAAAAACTAAAATATGTAATTCTTAAACAAAAATAGATATAAGACCTAAACATAACTATGGTATCATCCTTTAACAGTTTTAATCTCATCATTTCCTTCTCCAACATCTTTGAAAAAAAAAATCTTTCAAAAATAATTCATCGGTAGAAAGACTAGCAAATGTCAAAAGCTTCAGCCCCTTCAGGTGTGTGGATCACATTCACATCTCCAACAAATTCTCATATTTAGTTTTTACCCTCTTTATAATTATTACCCTTTTATGAGAGGAGACAAATATTTGTATATAGAAAAACTAAATGTTTAGTTCCTTTACGATTAATCTATTTCTTTTCATAGAATAGATAAATGGATGTGTTCTAGTTCCTCTAACAACAAGAAGACAATGAGGGTTGTGAAAGAGTTTCAATGCAATTTACTGAAGCCTAGAAATTGCAACACTCTATATGACCCACCATTCTTTTGGTTTCAAGTTCCATCTAACCTGCAAAGAATCAAATTGGACAATATCTTCTCTTTTATTTGAAATTTTGTATTCATTTGACTTGAATACATGTCCAATAGTACTAAAAACGTACCCATACCTACCCAAATGAAGTATCCATCCTTTTTGTAAAATATTTCTGGTGCGTAGCTATGAGTACCCAACGAGTAGGATACGGGTATGTACCTGGTTCGGATACAGCATGGTTTTAGCAGTACCCGTGCTTCTGATACACATTCTAATCAAGGTATTCCCCAGGGGATTTTCCAATCCAGAAAACCATGTTAAACTACACATTAACAAGGATCGAATTTTCATTCTTAACTTCCACGGCAAGTGACATCCTCATTTATGTTACTAGGCAAATCAACTCGAAAAACAGTGTAATGGTTCATTTCAGTTTATGCTATGCACTTCGACCACACAAAAATCAATGATTTCCAAGAAAAGAGAAAAACCAGTATTATGGGGTTTCAGGGAAACAATCACACAAAGGAACAAAATCATAGATAATAAACCACACGAAATCCCTAGAATCCCCTTCCCCCCACAAGCAAAGGAAAAAAATCCCACACACAACAATCACCGAGAATCTCAAAACAAGAGAAGTTCATGACAAATTAATCCGAATATAAGCACACGCTCAGATTTTTTTTTTCCTTCTCAGTAAAACCCCATTTTGATCAAGAGCAAGCTTCAAGGGTTATAACCATTCTGAAGAAAAAAAAATGTGAAAGGGGCAAACAGACATAAGGTCGGGTGCATATTGTCACTAAGAAAAAAATTGAATTTTTCAACCTTCCCCTGTTCCAAAATGAGTTCAGCACCCCAATCCCTCTTCCAGAATGGAAAAATAAAGAAAATTGGAGAAGGGGTAGAAAATTACCTGAATGAGCACGGAGAAGGAAACAGAAGCACGAAGAAAGGGTGAGAGTGAGTGGGAGTTGAGAAGGTGAGACTAAGACAAAAGTGGTGTCATTTAAGGATTTAGGTGTCAAAGTGGTTTCATAAGAAGCATGAGTGGTAGTGAGGAACACAGCGATCTAAAACAAGGAAGTTGCAATGTCCTTTGACCTCATTCTGAGTCTTAACCGTACACTAACCCCATACTTGCCAGGGTCATAAATAAAAAGCATTGTCCTTTTCTTCCTTCTTGGATGCACAAATTGTTAAATCAGAAGCTAAACGGATTTGGAAATGTTTGATAAATCAAGCAAGCCTTAGCATCAAGATGGCTTTAATTATTTTATTTTATTTTTGTAACCAATCATTTAAACTTAACCATGTTTCTAAAATATAGTCACATTTTATTTTTATTTTAAATATTTGTCTTCTAATCCTATTGTTTTATTTTCATTATTCTTTTTGTTAATAAACATGATCCAAGATATGACAATCAAATATTAGTATGTACTCTCATAGAGTTATTTTCACTGGTTGAATATTATTTTTACTTATACTGAAGGTAATTAATTTATTCTTATTATCCCTTTTAATATTAGTCTATTTATATTTTTTATTTAACATTTTTTAACATATTCAATAAGAAGTAAAAATAAATTAACTCTATGATATAGGTGTTATCATATCACCCAAGTTTTTTAGTCGAGATCTAATACCGAGAGTTCGTGTTTTCGATATCAAATTTGAAGTATTGATTATTCTAGAATTTGGAACTGTCCAATATTATATTTAAAAAATACCTGAAAAGAAAGAAAATATATTTAAATTATTTTTAATTTTGACTCTTAAATAATTTATATTAAAAAGATTAAAATATTAGGAAAGCGATTTTACATATAGTAAAACTTAATATATATTTTTTAAAGAAAAAAAAACGATTATATCTCATAAACTAAAACCTATTTATTATTTATGACTTAAGGGGTATCTATACTTGTACTCGAAAGGTTTATGAAATATAAACAAGTTTATATTGCTATGTTCTTTCATTTTCTTTCCTTTTGGTGCATTCAAAGTATTGGAATCATCATTGGTTGGTTGGGTTGTCACATTTAAATTTGTTTATTACCGAATACGTTTTACGATTTATTTTTCATATTTGAAAACTAGTGGAGAAGTAGCATAATTTGTATTTTAGACATAACGTAGACGATTAAGCAATTTTCTTTTTGTGAACTTTTAAGCATAATTTGGTCCAAGAATATAAATATATAGCTGTTGACAGACAAACAATTTTCTTGTGTAGAAGAGGCAAACAATTTTCAATAATTTATACAGGGTGGGGTTGACAGTTAGACCCCACATTTTAATTAATACTCATAAAGGTGTCTTCTTTCAGAAAATGTACAGCAAACTAAATGACCAACCCTTGTGATCTTTTTCACCCAATCAGCACTATGATTTTTTTTTTCTCAATTATGTTAAATATTTATTATTTACTCAAATATCACACATACGATTAAGATTTAGGATTCGGTGCCATAATTTTTGTTATATGCATAATCTGAGTTTTACCTTCATGATTCTTGTTTATGCTAGTTTGTCCCTTAATTATGTGTCGATCAGTGCAAACCGATCTTCGAATGTGTTCGATTTTGTCATATACCATTCGTCTCAGACTGTTTAACCGTTCCATTGTTCACCTTGGACCGTAGACTATACACGAATGTACTTTTAATTAAAATCTAAATACTATTAATTTTAAGTAAACATGCAATCATCATACCTTAGTTCTTAAATGTTTATGCCATATTTTTTAAAATTTACATTACAATTTTCTAATATCTTTTAACATATTTATTGCACAATTTTTATCTATCCACATTTTCATATCTAACAAATATAAAAAAAAAATCACTTAATTGTTTAATCCATTTTTTCATTACTTGTTGAGGTTCAATTTTTTTCACTTACATAAATTATAAAAATTTATATATATATATATATATATATATTATTTTCACATTTACATTTACTTAATTTTTATTCTATTTAAAATTAAACAACTACTAATATTAGTTTTTAATTCAATAAAAAACACTAAATAATTACTTCTCTAAATATTCATTTTTTAGGAAATCATTTTTGCAATTATTTTTCTAATTAAGTAGTTATTAAATTAATTATTTTTATAAATTATTATTTGAGTTAAGTATAGTTTAGTTCCCAAACTTCAATGTAAACTTAGGATTCATCCCAAAAATTGATACATTTTGATACCAAAATTTTAAAAATTAAAAATTTGAATAGATATAATTATTTTATCCGATAACGTTAGTTTTTCTATGTTAGGTTTTTAAATGTGTGTTTCAAACTGACATTTGTATTTAAACATGTCAGATGATGCTAACAATTAAAACAGTAGTCTACAAGAAGATGATGTTAACAATTGAAACAGTAGCCTACAAGATGTTTTACATGTTAAAAAAATCTCACACATTTTAAATAGTGAGATTATACCTATTTTTTTTTAAAGTTTAAAGATAAAATTTTATCAAAATTTGACATAATTAATCCTTATTTTTTACGTAATAATAGTTTTTCAATAATAATTTCTTACTATATTTATCTTTTAAATCATTATTTTTTAACACATTTATTTTCCTCAAAAATTATTCCACAGTATAATTACCTTTTTAATTTTTAGTTTTCTAAATATTGCATATTTTTACACTTTTCTCAAAAATATTTATTTTTAAAAGTAATATTTTTTTTACTTTAAATTTTTTTCAATCCCTTCTTTATATTTGAATGATAAAGAAAAGCTTCAACTCAAAATTTGATTCCATTAAACCGAATTTCAGCTAATTTGCTTACACATAATTATATTCAAATTTGTACTATCTTCTAGAAACCGAATTTTGAACGGCAAAAGTGATGTATACTATTTATATAAATATTTGGAAAGAAATATATACAATTTGAAGGAAAATTTTGTAATAATCGTAGGTTTATCATAAACTGCTTAGGTTGTGGTGTGAAAAGATTCAAAATAGTTATATTTACCTAAAAATGATTTTTTTTTTCTGAACCGATTAGTTTCAAAAAATAAAATATATCATAATGAAAGTCTACAAATATGAGGCCAACCGAGATATTAAGTTCACTGGTTTGCAAAAGTCTGGTTCGTATAACCTGCATCTCGCGCGGGTTGGTCCACACAAAAAAAAAATTTGTACTTGTGTAAATTGATTAATTTTTTTTCTGAATTTTTGCATGAACATTCCAAATTCTTGTAAGAGTAGAAAAGACAAATGTTATGTATTTTTGAATGTGCTAAAATTTAAAAAATACATCGTGTATGTCAAAGTACAAATATAAATATGATGAAAATGTTGAATTTTCAATTTATCATTCAACTCTCCAAAGACTTTGTTTAATTTGGTGAACTTATTAAAGTTTCTCAATTTATTGAACATCAAAAGTTTTATCATAAGAATATTTTAAAAAAAAAAGGCCGATCCATGGGCTCGTAGGCCATAACATATGCGGGGTAGACTAGACTTTTCAGCCCGCATTTTTAACACAGGACGGGCCAATCTGGCTCACATTTTACAGGCCAAATACAGGACGGACCGACCCACGTTGTCACGCCTACTTCTCCCAAAGAACATTTAAAAAAATAAAAAAATAAAAATTATTTTTTACGTAACTTATAGTTTACTTATTTACAAGTTAATTTGTAGAAAAATATATTTTTAACTCAGATATAAATTAATTTTAACTTATGTAAACTTTAACTTTGTGTATCTTTTTAATTTTGTTTTTGGAAAATGATTTTTTGACAACTTTCTCTTATAATCTTAGGTGTCATTTTTTAAATGGTTTTCAATTTTTTCTTTTTCTCATTCTCAATATTCCAAAAACAATTAGAATATGACACCTCTCATGTTGTAAAAGAAAGTTGTCAAAATTTAGTAGTCAAAATATCATTATTTTTTTTTTATAAAACTCGTCTAAACACGTTGGAATAGTTAATGGAATTGTTTGTCTTAAGTGCCATTCAATTTCTGATTTTACATTTAATCCACTGTATCTTAAAGTAAACTATAGTTCCGTCTATAGATGCTGATATTAAAAAGAAAAAAATAGTTCCCACACTATATATAGATATCCCCATCTACTTTTTTGTGAATATAATTTTTTTGCTTTTTGAGGAAATTCTTTGTGAATACTTATTCATAGGCAACGAATAAAAAATGTAGATACGAGTTTTAGTATAACTAACACAATAATGTGCCCTACAAGGGAAGGGAAGGAATAAACCTTATGAGAAGCCCATGGAAAAAAATGGAAGCTTTAAAACCAAGTTATCTTAAGAGAGAAAATCTAAGGAGGCAAGAAAGCAAATGTGTCGTCAGGTTCTGATTTCCGTAAACTTTCTACAGAGAAAAAGAGGTAAAAGGCCTTGCTTGAGCAAGCACAAGTGTGTATCCAAAGACTGGTACATATTTTATTTATTATCCTTCTTCTGATCAATGCCATCAAAATAAGTTTCGTTGCCGCAAGTTATGTTGGATGTGGATTTTTTGGAAAGAAACTCTAGAATTCATCTTACAAACTGTTCTTTGTTAGCAGGCAACTAATTAAACATGTTTGGTTCATAACACTGGAGACAGCAACTACGAGATTCTCTCAAATATGTCAAAAGAACTTCACTTGATTATTCAATGCTAACGACATGATAATTCCAAAATGGAGGTTACAGTAGTCATTTACTAATAATGTAAACCTTAACGAATCCAGGTACTCTCATCAACGAAGATTCTGACAGCTAAAGATTCCTTTACTTCTTTCTAAAGATATTCTTAATTTAACAGAACTGTCGTTGTCCTTCCCATGCAATACCTATATATGCCTCATCAATTATCATTTGCAAGTTAGAGCCCTCAGACATATTCATTCACAGGAACCATGAAAAACTTCCACACGGCGCTTATCTTCTTCATCGGGTTTGTTTCCTTCAGTCTGTTTCAAGATTCAGCTGCATCTGTTGTTTCAACAGGAGACTTCAACAAGGACTTCTTTGTGATATGGTCTCCCACCCATGTGAACACATCCGCGGATGGACACACAAGGAGCTTGAAACTGGACCAAGAATCTGGTACTAACTCTAAACTTTAATTTAACTACCTGCAATATCGAAACCAAGTACCCTTTCTTAGTTTTGAGTTTGGGTTAATTCTTGTTGCAGGAGCTGGTTTTGCTTCAAACCAGATGTTTTTATTCGGGCAAATTGACATGCAAATCAAACTGGTGCCAGGTGATTCTGCAGGCACTGTCCTGGCCTATTATGTAAGCAACCCTTTTTACCCTTGTTTTTTCTGATTGCTAATTTGAATCATAAAAGTATACTAATTTAAGTTTGAGAAAAAAATATCACAGCTTACCTCTGATCAACCTAATCGAGATGAGATAGACTTTGAGTTTCTCGGCAATGTCTCCGGGCAGCCATATATTCTACAAACAAATATTTTCGCAGATGGAACAGACAACCGAGAGGAGAGAATTTATCTGTGGTTTGATCCAACAAAGGACTTCCATACTTATTCAGTGCTGTGGAATATGCACCAGATTGTGTAAGCCATGTTCTACAATCAATTTGAATGGCATGATTGTGTTTCCAAAGGGTTAGTTGAAATGCAAAAGATGAGTTTTTGTTTTGCAGTTTAATGGTGGATATGATTCCCGTGAGAGTTTACAGAAACCATGCAGAGAAGGGTGTTCCATTTCCTAGATGGCAGCCAATGAGTTTGAAAGCCACTCTGTGGAATGGTGATAACTGGGCTACAAGAGGTGGGGAAGATAAGATTGATTGGAGAAAGGGTCCCTTCATAGCTTCATTCAGAAATTACAAGATTGATGGCTGTGTATGGAAAGGGAACCCAAGGTTTTGCAGAGCAGCTAGCCCTGGCAATTGGTGGAACCAAAACAGCTCTAGCACACTCACATCTGCACAAAGAAGGTGGTTCAAATGGGTCAGGAAATACCACATGATTTATGATTACTGCCAAGACACTCAGAGGTTCCAAAACAATCTTCCAAGGGAATGTTCTCTTCCCAAATATTGATCACAAACGAGGATGTTTTAAAAGCTTTTAGCTTCAGATGTGTTCTTGCTGTTGCTCTCAAGTTTAATGCTAATTAGTTTAAAGCTAGCTTTCATATAAACTTGAGAACAAATACTAAATATATTAATAATTTTAGATAAATTTGATTTTAATATAAATTTTTATATAATATTAAAGGATTTGAGCTTATAAAATATACTAGTAATAATAATACATTTAATTTTAAAAAATATGCTAAAACTTCAAAAAAAAAAAAAAACTGTACAAAACCCTAACTTTATCACCAAATATTTTTTTTTTTTAAATAGTTTTAATGGTTCCCATAACTAAATTGGCATGTTAACCGAAGTATATTGGTAGTATGGGTTACTTAATTTACCGATATATTATTTTTAAACAAGATAGATCAACATGTCAATTCTAAGTTATTTCATCACGAGTAATTATTTTATTTATTAAATATCACTTATGAAAAAAATCTTAATCTTAATCTTGTATTTGAAATGTTAGTCTAATTCATCTCTGGAAAAGTATTAATCCAGTAGTAAAATCTCTAAAAAAGTAACTTTAAGTTTAATTTAATTGCCTATTAAAATAACTACATTTTCTCACATACTCTATTAATATTTGAAATAAAAATTAGTTCCTATTTAGTATCATTAAAATAATTTTAAAAATTGAATTTAGTTGTTTTAACTTTTTTTTTCATATTTTAGAAAAAGAAAAAAAAAGTAAAATACAGTGGTAAGCTGAAACGTAAAACCACGTCGTTAAGGTATTTGTGCCACCCACAAACAGCTCAAGGCCAAGCCCAATATAGAGCCCAATTAAATAATGGCTATTGCTTTTTGCACCCTTATTTTCTGTCTGCACCCTTTCTTTCTTAGGTTTCGATCTTTCTTCAATGGAATTTGCTTCCTTAGGTCGCAAAGAGCATAATTAGATTCCGTAACATATATAATTCTAAATTTATATATCACTTTACTAATTAATTAATCACCATTAATAATTGCATCAAAATAGTATAAGGAATAAATATATAAAACCGTAACTTTAACTTTCGAAAAAATCAATTTATTATAATATTATATTATTATATGATGGGAGTTACTCCCAGATTCAGTTTTCTACCATCAAAATGAATAGAAAAAATACCGAAATCGAAAACCTTTTTCAGTTTAAAAAATATAATAATATTGTTTGCTTCAACGGTTTTTATTTGATGGAAGTCAACTTGCTGAGTAACAATTTTCCGTAGCATTCAATAATGTTAATGTCCATATATAACGTTCAGTTATATCTAATGCAAAGCACAATTCAATGTATATGTCACAGATTAGAAAAAAACTCGTATCACCCACACAGTCCCACTGTTGTGGCATGGACAACCAAGTTTATACATTAATCCAAAAATGAACAAAGTCTAATTTTGAAACCTTTACCAATACAAGGAATTAGAACAAAGCTATGAAGCTTGACAGTTTCGTCTCAGCTTTAACTATACATTTATCAATGTTCAATTTCCGAAACCAGTTAAACAATCACCATGAAAGTTTTCCATGGTTTTATTACAGTCAAATATAACATCATTTAATCACAATTAAATATTATGATTTCAAAAATCAATAATAAACAGCAGCAAACATTAACCAAAATGACTTACTCCAATGGAAGATTACAACTCATATTCATAACATGTACAACCGGAATATTGAATCTATATTCGTTAAAATTATGTATACTAGATATAAGGAGACAAAAATTAAAGAAAAATATCTTATATTGGTTTTGAGAATTTTTCTCTTCGAATATATTAATGTCTTACGTTTATTTACACTAAGAATGACCTTTCTTGTGTCAACCATTTATCTGTAAGAAAAAAATAACTTCAACATTATGATTCAAAAAGAGAAATTAATTTTAAAATTGTTCATTTTTTTTTCTCTAATGCAGAGTCAAGGTGTTTATTTTTGTTTCATCTCATGACAAATAGTAAAACCCACGTAGTTTTATTTTTGTTTTTATTTTGAAACTTCTACCTAGTACTGTTGATTTTAAGTAACAAATAAGATATTTTTATTAATCATATTAATAAAAATATATATTTGCTTACCAATCTAATCGACAGAGTCTTACCCAATTAATTTATAGATTTTCAGATTTTATATTAATTATACTTTTGGAGTTAGAAAAAATATAATAATATTTCACTAAAAAGTATTAATTAATTAAAATTAAACTCTTTAATTTAATTAATAATATTTTTCTGTCCATCAAAGATGAAAAAACTCATTAGTGTGTGACCACATAAGATCATTATTAAACCCGTAATAAAGTAACTCATTAATTTATTAATCAAGGTTGACGTCTAGTAACATTTTTTAATGGTAGTATAATATGGATTATTTTTTCCTTTTAGAACCAAATGAAGATTTATATAATATTTCCTTTCATCATTATCGCTCTATGTTAACTCTAGAATATGATATAATTATCAAATTTCATAAGTTAACATATGATAAATGACTTGGAAAATTCCTTCCTTCTTTCATTCTTAAATTCATGTCCAAAATTTTTTATTTATGTAGAGCTCAACCTCATTAACAAGAGTTGATAGATTCTTTCTTGATTAATTATTAATTCCACAAGAATTTAATCATACCCGATAATCATTTAACTAATATCACAAAAAATTTCCAATATCAAAGTATAGAAAATAACTTTTAATTTCTATGATAATCTCAAGTCTAAAAAAATTATATATTTTTTTAAAAGAATTTTTCATTGACATTGACAATTCAAATGTAATATTAACCGCTAGAAATTCTGCTTTAAGTTAGTTCAATGGTCATATCTCTGTTACAATTTATATGTATACTTTAAAAATAAAATGTTTTAATCTTTATTTTATAAAGACAACTACACATGTTTATTTATCTAGATTAATGATATTTTATCCTTAATAATCTTATGATAAAAAATAATTAAAATTAAAATTATATGAGACTCGATTTTCATTATTTTAATCTCTATTATAATAATAATAATAAGTCTCTTTAACTTTAATCGTATAAATTAAATAAATAATGCCAATGAAATAAATAATAATAAACATATAATTTTATTATTACTAAGTTAGTAGATTTGATACTGGGGATACCTCAAATCCAACCGCAATACCTATATATACATGGCTCATCGATTATCATTTACAAGTAAGAACCCTCAGACATATTCATTCACAGGAACCATGAAAAACTTCTACACGGCGCTTATCTTCTTCATCGGGTTTGTTTCCTTCAGTCTGTTTCAAGATTCAGCTGCATCTGTTGTTTCAACAGGAAACTTCAACAAGGACTTTTTTGTCATATGGTCTCCCAACCATGTGAACACATCCGCGGATGGACGGACAAGGAGCTTGAAACTGGACCAAGAATCTGGTACTAACTCTAAACTTTAATTTAACTACCTGCAATAATAAAACCAAGTACCCTTTCTTAGTTTTGAGTTTGGGTTAATTCTTGTTGCAGGAACTGGTTTTTCTTCAAACCAGATGTTTTTATTTGGGCAAAATGACATGCAAATCAAACTAGTGCCAGGTGATTCTGCAGGCACCGTCGTAGCCTATTATGTAAGCAACCCTTTACCCTTTTTTTCCGAGTGCTGATCTGAATCATAAAAGTATACTGATTTAAGTTTGACAATAAAATATCACAGCTTACCTCTGATCAACCAAAGCGAGATGAGGTAGACTTTGAGTTTCTTGGCAATGTCGCCGGGCAGCCATATATTCTACAAACAAATGTTTTCGCTGATGGAACAGGCAAGCGAGAGGAGAGAATTCATCTGTGGTTTGATCCAACAAAGAACTTTCATACTTATTCAGTGTTGTGGAATATAAACCAGATTGTGTAAGCCATCTTGTACGATCAATGTTTAACCTGTTCAATCAGTTTGTATGTCATGTCAGCTTAAAAATGAGTTTTTGTTTTTCAGTTTTATGGTGGATACGATTCCGGTAAGAGTTTACAGAAACCATGCGGACAAGGGTGTTCCATTTCCTATGTGGCAGCCAATGAGTTTGAAAAGTACTCTGTGGAATGGTACCTGGGCAACACGAGGTGGACAAGATAAGATTGATTGGACAAAGGGTCCCTTCGTAGCTTCATTCAGAAATTACAAGATCGATGCTTGTGTATGGAAAGGGGACCCAAAGATTTGCAGTGCAGCTAGCCCTGGCAATTGGTGGAACCAAAACAGATTTAGCACACTCACACCTGCACAAATAAGGTTGTTCAAATGGGTGAGGAAGAACTACATGATTTATGATTACTGCCAAGACACTCAGAGGTTCCACAACAATCTTCCAAGGGAATGTTCTCTTCCCAGATATTGATCACAAACGAGGATGTTTTAAAAGCTTTTAGCTTCAGATGTGTTCTTGCTGTTGCTCTCCAGTTTAATGCTAGTTAGTTAAAAGCTGGCTTTCATATGCCCTGTATTCTTACAAGATTAGATTAGAATGGTGAAACACCAAATCTTTATTTCAACCTTAATAAAAATGAATAAGATGTTGAGATTTTAAAACTATATTCTACTGTACAAAAAAGATAAAATTAAAACACTAATTAAGAGTTTATCAAATTTTCAAATTAATTAAGAATTAAGATTTTATTGTTTGAATTCTAATAAATTTATATAGGCTTAAATACATCATTTACGAAAATCGAGACGAACAATGTATTTAAGTGATTTATATACTAAGAATTTAAAATATTTTAAAAATATTTATCATATTATTATCTATTAAGAAAAAAAAATATTAATAAAATTACTACATTACCTGTTTCTTTCTATTAACATGTATATACAATTATAACTATTTGATCATTTCCATATTTTATATTTTTGTATTATCTACCTTTTTTGAATAAAATAAAAAATTAAATTTTATTAATTTTTTTATTTACTTCACTTTTCTCTCTTCAATAACTATTTTCTTTATATAACATTTATATAACACAAACAATTCCTCATTTTCCAAATTATATAAAAAGGTTTAGTTTTAATAATTAATAACTATTTTATTATATAAAAATTACACATCCAAAAAACTATAAAAAATAGTAAAATATTCATAAAAAATATATTTATGATATTTTCTTTATAAAAAATATAATTATGGAACTATTATATTTAATCAAAAATTATTTAATAGATTAAATATGTTTTTTTTATCTTTATATAATTTTTAAATACATGTTGTAAAATATATTTTATAAATAAATTTAAAACCCTTTAATATTTTAATTATAAATTTTTTTATTACTGATTTGTATTTTCATATATATAGTAGTAAATTATGTTTTTTATATAGTTTAATTTATACAAAATTTAATTTCAATAATTAATAAATATTTTAAAACTACATATAAAAAAGTTACTATAAAAGAACTTAACAAAATAGTAGTTTAATTTAAAAATCATTTAAAAAAATCTGAATTCTATTAATTTTTTTTATTTTTTATTTACTTAATTTTTCTCTCTTCAATAACTATGTAGCCTAAACACTCTCTTATTTCCTAAGTTATATAAAAAGATTTAATTTTAATAATTATTAACTATTTTATTATATCAAAATTACATATCCAAAAAACTATAAAAAATAGAAAAATATTCATACAAAATATATTTATGAGATTTTTTTCATAAAAAAATATAATTGTAACTTTATTATATTTAATCAGTAATTATTTAATACATTAAATATGTTTTTATCTTCATATGATTTTTAAATATATGTTGTAAAATATATTTTATAAATAAATTTAAAACCCTTTAATGTTTTATTTATAATTTTTTTATTACTGTTTTGTATTTGCATACATAGTAATAGACTATGTTTGTTTTTATTTTTGTTTAATTTATACAAAGTTTAATTTCAATAATTAATAAATATTTTAAAACTACGTATCCAAAAAATTACTATAAAAGAATTTAATAAAATAGTATTTTAATTTAAGAAATTATTTAAAAAAGAAATTCGTTTTTGTTTTTATTTATTATTATTTATTTCAACATCAAAAACACATATAATTACTATAATAATTTTAATATTTATTGGATTGTATTTATCTTTTATATAGTTTAATTTATTAAAAAAAATATTTCAAGAGCTAATAATTATTTTATTATGTGAAATAGTAGTTTAATTTTTTTTAAATCATTTAAAAATAAATAATTTTTTATGATGCTTATTGGATAAATAATTTAATTAAAAATATATCACAATTTCAAATAGTTAACTTTTTACTTTTATTTTTTAAAATAAAATTATTTCAAAAAATAATATATTTTCTCTTTTATCCATTTATTTTTTTATTTAATATATTATAAACAATATTTTTCACACTTTTTCTTTTAAATAACTTATCATTTTATCTTTTAAACAATGTCAATTATATTTAATACTTTAATTGAAATTATAATAACAATAAATATATTTAAAAATATACTGAACAATCAAATTTTGATACTTAAATAAAAATAACAAATTGATAGTTATTTTTAATTTTGCAAAATTTTATTAAACAAAATAGTAATTTCTTATATATAAGATGAGTTTATTCATAAGTTGATTAGATAAATCATACGAGTTTATGCATACACATTAGATAATTATATCCATGTTTTAATTATAAAAGTCTTGTAATACACATATGACCGGTTTATCCATATAATGATTAAATAAGTCTAAAAATAAACATTAGGTAAACATGCTCATATACTAACTAGAATAGTATGATAAACACATATTAAACAAACTTGTTGATACACAGATAAGATGAGTTTATCAATATACCTTAGACCAGTCTTTTCATGCACTAAATTGTAATTTTAATCAGTCTACTTTACATATTTATGCATAGGCTATTATTTCTGTATTTTTAAAGAATTTACTTTATATTTTATACGCATGCTTTCTCATTTATATTTTTATAAAATCTATCATTTACATTTTTTTTACATACATATCGACTTTTTAAGTGTGTAAATATTTTTTGTGAGGATTCTATTCTATACTTATTTATAAATTTAAAAATAGTTTATTATTTATTTTATTGACCTTTAAATTCTTCTTAATATAATATATATTTACTACCATTAAAAAAACACAAGAATAAATATCTACATATGGGTGGGCACAAATTTAAAACTAATTTATGCTAAAAGTATCAACATAGATGAGTTTATAAGTTCTCGCTAAACACGTGAAAAGAATTTTAATTTCTTAATTTATGTAACTGTTCTAAATCGAAAATCGTAAGTAACAAGTACGGATTATATTAATAATTTTAGCTAAACTTGATTTGAATCTAATTTTTTATAGGTTAAAATACTCTTTTGGTCCATGTTTTTGTTGAAAAATCTTAAATAGGTCTTAAGAATTTTTTTAGTCTCAATTAGGTTCATATTTTTGAAAATGTGTAACAATTAGGTCCATTCCGTTAGTATGAGGGTAACGATGTTAAGGATGTGCCACGTGTTAGCTCCACATTTTTTTTTTATTTTTGTTTTTGATTTTTTTTTTTTTAATTTTTTTGAATTTATTTAATTTTTTTTGAAAATTATTCATGCCACGTGGCACGTCAATATTGTGCCAAGTGTCAAGTCAGTAGGGTGGCATGTGTCAAATCATTGTCTGAATCTCAATTTGGTCCATATATTTGTTATTTTTATTACATTTCAGTCCATTTTTTTAATTTTTTTTAAATATATTTATTTTAGCTTTTTACAAAATTATTTTAAAATTGTATATTTAAATTCATAAAATTGTTATTTTTAAACCAACTCTAACATTTGTATATAAATTATTTAAAACAATTTTGTAACAAGTTAAAATAAATATTTTAAAATTTTAAAACAAAATATAAAATAAACTTAATATTATTAAAATGTTTAATAAAAATATCATTATTAAATTTATATAAAAGTTAAATTTGATATCAATTTGAAGATGATTAAATTAAAATAACAAATATATTGACCAAATTGAGATTCAAACAATGATTTGACATGTGTCACTTTTACTGACTTGATACGTGACACAATATTGACGTGACACGTGTCATGAATAATTTAAAAAAAAATAGAAAAATTCAAAAAAAAATTCAAAAAAATTCAAAAAAATGTGGAGCTGACACGTGACACATCCTTAACACACGTTAACCCCATACTAACGGAATAGGCCTAATTGTTACACATTTCAAAAATATGGACCTAATTGAGACTAAAAAAAATCTTAGGACCTATTTGAGATTTTTCAACAAAAAATGGACCATAGAAGTATTTTAACCTTTTTTATATTGATATTAAATGAATTGAGTTTAGAAAATATATTATTTACAATAATAAATGTATTTATTTTTTTAAAAAATACTAAAACTAAAAAAATATACAGTATTAAACCCAAACTTTAACACCAAATAATATTTTTTTTTAAATATTTTTAATGGTTTCCATTACTAAATTGGCATGTCTCCTGGTGGTTGGGTTACCTAATTTACCGCTCTATTTTTTTCAAACAAGATACCTCAACATGTCAGTTCTAAGTTATTTCATCACGAGTAATTATTTGTATTAAATATCACTTATGATAAACTCTTAATCTTAATCTTGTATCTGGAATGTTAATCTAATTCATCTCTAGAAAAAGTCTTAATCCAGTAGTATAGTCTCTAAAAAAGTAACTTTAAGTTTAATTTAATTGCCTATTAAAATAACAGCATTTTCTCAAAGAATCTATTAATATTTGCAATAAAAATTAGTTCCTATTTAGTATCAATTAAATAGTTTTAAAAATTGAATTTAATTGTTTTATTATTTTTTTTTTCATATTTTAGAAACAAAAAATTTGAAATAAAGTGGTAAGCTGAAACGTAAAACGACGTCGTCAAGGTATTTGTGCCACCCACAAACTACTCAAGGCCAAGCCCAAAACAGATCGCAATTAAATTAAGATTATTGCTTCCTGCACCCCTTATTTTCCTTATTGGTTTTTAATTTTACCCTAATTGGACATGCAAGCCCACAACAAAGTTCCCTTCCCAGAGGAGAAATCCACATTGTTATGCCAATTCTTTTTTCAAGTATCATAATTCGCGTAACCTAAGTGTGTAGTTCCTGAAACAACGTCTGCATTGGCTTGCTTCCTTGAACGCTGTCCGTAACCGTCAGGGACATTGAGAAAGGTGACAACAAGATATGGCAGAGAGAAGAAGCAAAGAGCTTTTGCAGTTGGAGCATAAGGGCACGCCCCTTTCTTCCTTAGGTCTCTATCTTTTTCTTCAATGGAATTTGCTTCCTTATTTTCCCTTTTCTTGGGCACTCACGATGAATTTGCCGTTTGTTTGTGCAGAATCCGCTCTTCTTCTAAGTGGCAGTAAAAGAGAAGCAGACGCTCCAACTCGGAAACTCCCCTCTCATGGCACTCCCCTCACTGCTCCACTTCCCCCAAGCCAACGTAGTGTTTCAAATTCATCCCAACTCTTTAAATTTTACATGTTTTTGTTAAGGCATGCCTCAAACAATGGTTAATCACTCCAAAGTCGAAGTTTGTTATGGATGCTACTTCTTTAATCTGCTTATGTTTCTTTTTCGTAACTTTAGCAAGTTAACTGATGACTGAGATACGTCTCTATGCCTAGAGTCTACCAATATAATACCTCTCATACTGTACACAAAACCCTTTCAACTACTTCAGAATCAATAGATTTAATTAATAGTATTAAATTTGTCAATTATTTTGTATAATCTTTCTAGAATTACCCCGATTTCAGTTTTTGTTCCGACCTGGCCCAAGGGTAATGATCATGTATCTCCATGGAGAGTCTCTCCATTTGAGCCTTCAAGCCGAATGATACGGGTTTTATGCTTTTTAAGTGGTCTTTTTGTTGGGTACAATACAGGGAGGGCAATTGCAAGGATTCTAAGGCTCATGTTAGTGAGAGGAAAGCTAAGAGGTGGCCAAGATTAGAGAAATAAATAGCACACGTTTATAGGCTAATGTGAAACATTTTCAGTCTCTTTGTCTGTGGGTGTTGGTGCCAATTGGGTTTTTTCTGTGTGTTCACGTTGGTTTTTGTATTGTCTTACAACTATTTTGTATATTATTGGTCTCTCGAGAAATTTACATCATTTAATTGCTAAACTTTTGGTTTGAAGGAAAACTAAACATGTAGGTGACAGACAGAAAAAGTATAATGTTGTTTTTTACCTGAATAATATTTCGCTCTTCAATTGGGTTTATATTACACTGCTCTGTAATATTCTGCTTATAAGCATTGTACTAGTTACTTCCAGTATGTAGCACAACTCTAAGAAGAGGAAGTTATGAAATTTTGTTTGCTGATGCAGTTTTAGGGAAGGTTAAAGACTTCCTGGGAGTGATGTCAGAAGCAAATAAGCGGCTGGAACTTGATGCAAAGGTTAAATCTGGGTTTCTGATCGAATCCATTCTTTTCACTGTTTTTCAACTATTTTGTCTACTTTTTTATATATTTCATAGCTCTAAATATATACATACACACACATGTGTAAATATATAATCTGTAGGAACATCCAGAGAATTATGATATTGAAGAGCTAACTGGAAACGAATCTGAAGTTATTGAAATGGTCAGTGTCAGTCACATTCTATTTTCTCTCTTTTTACATCTAGGTCTGTATATATTACTGACTTGCAAATGATGAATTAAACTATTTATTTTTCTTTCATTTTCAATTCTTGCAGGATTTGATGCTTGGTGTCGCTGATCTTAAGACACCGGAGGCAGTGGCTGCTGCTGAATCTGCAATTTCCACTTGTCAGCCTGTGATTTCACTGGCTGCTGATGGTAGTGAAATAGATTCGGAGGATAGTGGTGCTGATGATGACAGTGAGGATGATGAAAATGAAAGCGGTGATAATTCTTGCAAAGATGGAATCGATGTTGAAAATGGAAATGGGTCAGTAATTAAAGAATCTATTTCTGGTAAGGATAATATTCATGAAAAACAAAAGGGAGCTGGTAATTCCAAAAAACGTCCAAGGATTGTTGAGCTCTCGTGAGCCAAAAGGTTTTTTTGAGGATTAGATCCTCATGTTAGAACAATCTACTGAGATGATTTCGATCAGTTAAAATATGATATATTTCGATCTGGTTGGTGTGACTTATGCTGAATTGAAATACAACCATAGCCTCCCACACGTATGAGATGATACAGTGGGAAAAGCTTTCGTTCTTCAAAATGTACAGTTCTCTATTTTTACGGCCTCAGCGGCAGGGACAGTGCTTGGCATTATTGTAGAGTTCTCTATTTTTAAATTAATGAGTACTTGCTTGCATTATCTAAGTTACCGTTCTTGTTAATTTTTCTTCATCAGTGAATGAGAAAAGAAGACAACACAGAAGAAACAAAGCTCATATCACCACACGAGCTGTGATTAATAATAACAAATATCGTTGGAAATAGTAGTGTCAGTATTATTAATAAATTTTTATCAGTGATTTAATGGAAACTTATTTGTCCATTCTGTTGAAATTTATTTGTATTTAGAATATCGGTTCAAACTTATTTGTTCATTTTTTTCGTCCAAGAGAATATTACGTGGTGTAAGATTACGATGTACAACAAGCAATTGAGAATATTCATTGAGGTAAAAAAATGCCCCGAGTAATGCCTGCAATGATTTTTAGACGTTTTTCCCAATCTAACCCTGCTCTCTTGGTTTCATCTGCATACACAAACATGGCGTATATTACTAAGCCTATCCTACCTCAATTGAGGTTAGAGGTATGGTCCAATTAAACATACATTTAAATTGAATTTACAAAAAATGAAGCAATCAAGGCTTTTACTATGAACAAATTCAAGGACAAGTAGCCTTTCTATTTCTTCCATACAGAAATATGTGACTCTTACGAATAAAATAAAACAAAAAATGACAGTAAACTGGTACTTTGACAGATGTAGATAAAAATCAACACCACAGCAGCAATGACCGGCACAATACGAGTGATCATCGTCTGAAAACTTTTAAATAATAATTAATTGTCGTGACAAAAAAATATGTTTAATGATCTATTTTCTAATTAGAGATAGACTATTTGATAGTAAAAAATTTGGTAGTTATTATTAGTGAACAATATAGATATTAATTTATAATATAAAATATTTTAGTTACTACTTTATAGATTAATTATAATTTTTTTTAAATTATTTTTGTTACCAAAACTTTTTAATTCATAAATTAGTATCTAAAATGATTATTAAATTGACTAATTATTTTTAATCATTATAATTTATTATTATTTTAAGACAGATAATTAGTGGATGAATTAAAAATTACACCGGATAGGAAAGAATTTAACTCTCTTGTTAACTTATATGCCTTGGTGTTTAACTACAAGGATGATTTCAAGGACACAAGAAAGTACATTAAAACCTAATATATATATATATATATATATATATATATATATATATATATATATATATCTCTTTCTTTTATAATGATTTGAAGTATTGATTATTTTATCATATTCATCCATCTCTCAATTTGACAATTTATTTCAAAATTGCAAATTTAAATAATTCTGTTACTTGGAAATTTAAATTAATTTACTGAAAAAATGTAATTTTATCCTTTATGTGTCAGTAAATTTGTAACGTCATAACAATCTCACCTAAATTTAAACATTTATACAGGAAGGTCACTTCAATGCGAAGATGGTAGAGGGAGTTTATGTTTTTTTCTTCCTAAGATGGAGGAGGGAGTGCTTAGTTTAATGCTCTATAATCAATATTTAAAACTTTTTATTCAATAACATTTCTCTCTCAAAACATAACAAGAAAAAAACATTAAACAGCACCTTATACAACAAGCAACGAACATGTATGAACAATCAAACAAATATTCCAATCAAACAAACTAAGGCAGTGATGAAAATCTAGTGAGGATATGGCTCAGTAATTGAAGCCTCATTGAGCGAATCTTGATCTGATCTATTGGTGGTTTCGTTTGATCTTGTTGTCCCTGAATTAATCTCCCCTAACTGCATGTCTGCAAAGATTCCAGACTTAGCATTCCCATAAAATGCAGGTGCCGTTGGTGCTTGCAGTTGTAGACCGAAAGAATGGCTAGTCAGCATGGCTACAACGGAAGCCATGGTGGGTCTGGCTGCTGCATTGTCTTGAACACACAGCAACCCAATATGGATGCATCTCATTATTTCACTTTCTGAACCATTGTTTAATGTAGCATCTACAATATCTCTTGCTCTTCCTTCGCTCCAACGTCGCCATGCCTGCATGCATCAATATTTTCACTTACGTAAGCTTCTCAAATTTCATACTTCCAACTCCAAACAACATAAACGTAACAAAATTCCGACTTACAATATGGCATAGATATCCTGTTTCCTCTCCATGTTGAATGCTACTGATTTTCTGGCCACTTACAATCTCAAGAATCAATACACCAAAGCTAAAAACATCTGACTTCTTCGAAAACTGTCCAATCAAATACTCAGGTGCCATATATCCACTGCATCAGAGTGTAGCATCAACAAAGCTTAGCTTCGAATATACAGCAGTTTTCAACTGCTAAACCTAAACATTAATAAGCTAGTTTTACTACTTACTACGTCCCAACAACTCTCTGTGTATCTTCATGAGTTTGGTCCACAACAAATAATCTTGCCAAGCCAAAATCTGCTATCTTAGGGTTCATCTCTTCGTCTAAGAGAATGTTACCTGCTTTGAGATCACGATGGATAATGCGCAATCGAGAATCTTGATGGAGGTAGAGAATACCTCGAGCAGTACCCGCAATGATTTTGAAGCGTGTATCCCAATCTAATTTCGCTCTCTTTGTTTCATCTTCATTTACACGAACAAGACATACATGAAACTTAAAGACTGTGTAATTGAGCTAATTGTCAAGCCATGACTGAAATAGCAGAGGTATGGTCCAATTAACCAGACATTGAAATTAGACCTACCAAATATGAAGTAATCAAGGCTTTTATTTGGAACAAATTCGTAAACAAGTAGCTTTTCTCTTCCTTCGATACAGAAACCAAGTAGTCTAACTAAATTTCGGTGCTGAAGTTTGGCCAATAAAAGCACCTCATTCTTGAATTCTGCATCTCCTTGTCTAGAATTAGCTGACAACCTTTTGACGGCAATCTCTTGTCCGTTGGGTAGCGTACCCTGAAAATATACCAGTTAGGAACGGCATGTTCTCTGCAAGTAGTGTATGTATACCATATTTTGAAGAAGTTATGGTTAGCAATTATGTTACCCTGTAAACAGCTCCAAATCCACCCTGTCCTAGTTTATTAGAATCAGAAAAGTCATTTGTAGCACCTTGTCATCATCATCATATACTTCTTCTTTTTGAGCTTCAACAAGGAACGATTTTAAAATAGTAAGTTTTCCATATGAGATGCAAGAGGAATATTAAGTTATGGTGTACTCTATTTAAATCGCTGCAATAATGCAGGACCATTAAATAGAAGACATGTCACCGTAAACCAGTGCTTCCACTTACTTTCAAACTTTTTCCATGACTTCCTCCGCTTAAATCGAATGTAGACAAAAACGGAAACAATTACAACAACTGTCACTGCTATAGCTATGACGATGATGGTTATGGTCTTTCCTGCACATATCAGAACCCTCAAAGGGACATATTTCACAGATTAAGAACATAAAACATGAACAAGTCCAATAACTAATTATTAAGGCCATAAAAACACGGATGTTAAGACTTGCTACTTCATAGATCTTAATTCCTAAAGAAAAAAAAAGTTTTAAATATTATGAAAACTTGAAACATTTATTGTTTCTTATACAGATGTAACATTTATTGTTTCTTTGTATCACGGAGAATGATATTTGGATATCTAATTTTTAAAACATGTGACCAATTTATCATATCTCTCAAATTTTCTTCTTATTGCATCGTATTAAACATAATTTCAAGGAAAAAGATATATGAACAGTCTCAACTTCCAACCAGCACATAAAATAATAATAAATGAAGACCCCATAAGGGTATATGGATAGGGTCACAAAAGGACAATAATAGATCGACAACCAAATTTTAGTAACTTTTTCTTACATCTTTTAATTGATTTAAAAATATATAAAAAATAAAAAATCACTTAAAAAATGACTTATCAAATTATAAAAAAAAAAATATCAAAAATTTAGTTATGAAAAAAATCATTTTGTCTAACAAAATGAGGAGTTTGTGCATCGCCTCACACTCTAGTATCAATATATATATTTTCTCTCTCACTAGTTGTCTATTTGGCGGTCGATTATTTTGACTCTCTTACTATGTATCTAAGAGCACATGTAGGTGTAGAAATTATTTTGGGGTTTTATCGCACTGTTTTGTGGGTCCTTTTGTTTTGGGTTCTTACACATCTTAATTGACACGGTGAATCTTAAACAGTTCCAAGGATAGAACCTATTGAATAACAGTAATTGCCCAAAAGAACTTTGTTAAAAACTGTGATTTGGATGACTAAAGTATTGTTTTCCTTAAGATTTTTTCCCACAATTTAGCACTGATCTCTATTTTATTTATTTTTTCATATGAATATGGAAAACAAAACCCACAGAAAGATCCACATAATATGCAGAGCTTATTGCATAAAAGGTGTCTTTGTTGATTACCATATTGGGTGATCTCACGTTTTTTACCAACTCTGTTCACATATAGATATAAATGTTAAAACCAGCCGAAAACATTTTACCAAACTACTACAGTAGAGATGGAAGAAAAAAACGATTAAATTCTGTAACACAAGTAAAAGCTGGATGAATTTAGTTGAGTAGGAGAAATTGAATTAATTAAGATAGTATAAGTAGTACCTGGAGGTGGAGGTGGAGGTGATGGTACAAATGCTGGATCTCCATAGAACTTATAGGAAGTTTCGAACCTCATATGACAACTGGGTCTAACAACCCTACCACCTTTGCTGTCTTTACAACAATCCATTGGGATACGTTCAATGGACCGAGACAAGCAATCAGCGCACTCTGACTCTTCCAAGTCCGGTGTGCACTGAACTAGACCATATATGGGACCGTTAGAACCTGATGATATATTATCTGCAGCATACTTAACACGAGAGTCACCTGATGCAGCTCTGCGGGATAGGTTATACAGCAAGGTGTTGACATCTTCATTGAACTGATGCAAGTCCGTTGGGCTGTCCTCGTTATGAGCATAATACGTAGGTTTTCCAGTTTCATTAAGGCCGAATATATAGCGGTCTGAGTAGCGCAACATACACTTCTCATCCTCGTACCAACCAATTGCTTCCTTTCGGTTTGGACAAAGTTCAGTGAGATTGGCTCTGGAACCGTTCAGGCATGTGCGGCAGTTCTCTGGTTCAACGTCTCCTCTACACAGCCCAATGGCGTAAACTTTATCGGTGTTTTCGCCTTTTGTGAAATTGTAGAAACCGTAATCGATTTCTGTATTGGAAATGAGAGTGGACAAAAGGGTGTTGAGGTTGGTGTGGTAGGTGCTGTTGGCTGTGTAGTCTCCTCTATCGTTATCATGATCACAGAAGTAGTGGAAGTTTTGTGTATTGTTAGCTGCACTAACTTGAGATATAAAATTTGTTATCAAAAGACAATAGAGAAAGGAAAGTAGCCTTGGCGAAAGCTGAGCCATGTTGGATTATGGAATAAGAAAAAATGGGACGAGAGGAGCCTTTTTCAGATAAATAATCGGTGATTAGGTCGATGAAACTTCTTTGGTTGCTAACTCGTTCACGTATCATCATTGACGTTTTCAAATTCAGTTTGTGTTGTATTAGTCAAATGCAACACTTTCCATCAAATTTCAACAATTGATTGCTTACAATACAAGATCTCTAATATTTTGAACTAAATTAATATTTTTTTTTCATTTATATAATTATTTTTTTACTTAATTTTCATAAATTTACATAAATACATTATAATGTAAAAAAATTCTTAGAAATATTTTTTTAATAGGAAATAAAATTATTATTTTTATGTCTCCTAAAAAAATCAGTAAACTACTCTTAGAAAACAGAGGGATAAGTCGTAACAACGAACTTTTATAACACTTTAATATCGTCAACAGTATTATATTATACCCATCAAATAATAACTTTATTTTTCACTTTAATTTTGGAAAAGTTACACTATATTCCCTACTTTATATTTAAATGTAAGGTTAAATTATGCTTTGTTTTCCACTTTTGTTGAAAAATCTTAATTATGTCTCTTTTCTTTTATGTGACTAGATTTTATTTATATTTTAAGAAATTTGATATAATTACGTCATTTTCATTAATAATGTACTAATAATGTTAAAAAGGTATTATATGTCATAGTTAATGATTTTTTTTGTTCAATAAAAATTTGTCACATGTTAAATTAAGATATTTCAACATGACAGTGACAGTGTGATGTGATAATATGTGTCATTATTTTAGTCTCAATGATCCATGTATCTTCTATTTTATCTCAATTCAGTCTCACTTTTTGGGTAATGATATTTTAATTCACCTTTTTTTATCCATCTTTAACCCACTACTTGCATCACTCTTAGATCATCATATCACATCACTAAAAAAAATCAAATAGATGATCTAAGGGTGATGAGAGTGGTAGGTTAAAAGTGGATTAAAAAAAGTAGGTTAAAATATCATTATCTTTTTTTTAAGGCTTAAATACCTTTTTGGTCCTCATTTTCATAGTGTTTGTTGCGGATGATCCTCATTTTGACAGAATGTTTAAAATGGGCATCATTTTTACCGAATGTTTAAAATGGTCCTCATTTTCGTAATTCGTGTTTTATTTGGTCATTTTCTGTAACGCCGTTTAAATCATTAACGGAACATTGTACATGTGGCACGATTTGTATTAGGGTGACATAGTTTTGCAATTAGGGAAATTTCTCCCTCTTCGTCTTTCTTGAGCTCAGATCATCTCATCATTGGATTGCAGTTGCGCTCTTCATTTCAATTTTCCAGTTAAAGTTAATCATCATCAATGAGGTAAGTGGGTTTAGGGTTTTCTGGATTGTGTTTGTTCCTGGGTTAGGGAAAGAGTGATGTTAACAAACTGTACCACACCTTTACAGTACAAGTAACACACCCTAATACAAATTGTGCCACTTTTACAATGTTCCGTTAATGATTTAAATGGCGTTACAGAAAAAAACCAAATAAAACACGAATTGCGAAAATGAGGATCATTTTAAACATTCGGTAAAGATGAGGACCATTTTAAACATTGTGTCAAAATGATGACTATCTGCAACAAACGCTACGAAAATGAGGACCAAAAAGATATTTAAGCCTTTTTTTAATTAAATTGTCCCTCACAAAAATGAAACCGATTTTAAATATTTTATAAATGTTATACAAATATATTTGTTAAAATTGATATTTTTATCAAAATTGATAATTTTATCAAATATTTTTACCAAGATTAAGTTTATTTAAATTTATATTTTACATTGAACTTTATTTAAAGCTTTTTTCAAATTTAATTTTTTTTTGTTTTAAGTTGTTATAAAATTGTTTAAAACTATTTTAAAATGTTTATTTTGATTTATAAAATTATTATTTAAAAAAATCACAAACACTTGTATAGAAATTATTAAATTTTACATATTTTGTATATAATTATTTGAAATATAAATTAAAAAAATATTGAAATATAATGTAATAAAATATTAAAATAAATAAAGTTTAATATAAAATATAAATTTTAAAAGAATTGAAAAAGTTGATCAACATTTTTTTTTATTTTATAAATTGTAATTGATTAACAAAGTTCAACATATTTGTTAGTTGAAATTAATTTTAAATTTTTTATATTAATGTTTCATTTTAGTAAGAACTAGGGGTGGCAATGCGGGTCGTCCTGGTCCGCATAAGGTCCGCACAATGCGGGCTGGCCCTTCCCACTCCGCACATTTTATGCGGGTTGCAAACATTGGTCCATCCCGCATACTTTATGTGGGTTGCAAACAATGGCCCGTCCCGCATATTTTTTGGCCCGCTTTTATTTTTTTAATTTTTATGATAAAACTTTCAATATTTAAAAATTGAGAAACTTTAAGAAGTTCACATAATTAAATAAAAACTTTGGGAAATTGGATGATAAATTGATAATTCAATATTTTCATCATATTGATACTATGACGTACACAATATATTCTTTAAATTTTAGCACATTAAAAAAATACATAATACTTGTCTTTTTCAATTATACAAGAATTTGAAACGTTAATGCAAGAGTCATAAAAAACGTAATTAATATACACAAGTGCGAGTTTTTTTTTTTTTTTTAATTTTATGCAGGCTTGCGGGCCTGCCTGCCCGAACTGCAGGTTCATGCGAGGCGGGCCACTACAGGCCTGCGAGCCACTACGGGCCTACGGGCTCACTACCCTAGCCCGCCCCACGTTTTTTTTAGTGGAGCTGCGGGCTGACCCGACGGACCAGGCCCTAATTGTCACCCCTAGTAAGAACTTTAAAACAATTTTAAATACAGTTCAATATAAAATATAAATTTAAATAAACTTAATCTTGTTAAAAATATTTAATAAAAAATTTAATTCTAATAAAAATGTTTGTATAATTATATAAAAATTAATTTTAGTTTCAATTTGGATAGAAACGATTTAAAAAAGATAGAGATTAAATTGAAACAAAATAAAAATACGAAATTAAATTGAGACTAAAGAATGCCACATCATGTGACAATGACACGTGTCACTGTCACATCACACTACCGTTGACAAATTGATACGTAATAAAATTTTATGTGACTTAAATACTATTTTGATATCTATTTTCATGAAATTTTCCAATGTGGTCATTTTTTTTTGCAAGGTCCCAATTTTTTTAATGTTATTCAATTTGATTTTTATCATAAAGACGTTTAGATCTTTAACAAAACATTTTATTGTCTTGCATTATTTATATGCGTGTGCTATATTTTCTAGGTGGCTCATTATAGTTTCTACCCGTCAGAATGTTTAATGTGTTTTAAAATCCAAAATTTGGGATAAAAAGGGAAATAGGGTTTGGGAAATGAATTTCATATGGGTTTTGGCCTGAAAATACTGACTGTGCAAACTCCTCTCTGAAATTTTGTTCGTTGCTTGATGTAGTATATCTGGTGGTCAATCTTTTTTTCTCTCGATATAATAGTTGGAGCATCAAATTTGTAATTTCTTTCATAGTGGTGGTTCAACGGGTATTTCCACACACAAATAATGATCAACACACCCAAATGAACTACACAAAAAAAAAGAAAAGTGCAACAAAAACAATAAACCCCACAACAACATACCGACCACGAAAACAAATTAGAATTGAAACTCACCTGGTCGTCTATGATCTATCCCTTCAAATTTCAAGAAAAGATATCCAAAATCTACCACACCACGCTCACTAAATCGCAATAAAACCCATCAACGTAGATGAACACGTTAATTTGAAACCCTACCCCTAATTTGAACGCCACTTTCAAATAAAACAAAAATCATTTTATAAAAGACGAGTTTAACATGCATTTAAAACACTTAAAAAAAAATCTTTTGACAGGAATAATACTTATATATACAACTAAAACATTAAATGAAAATATAATAAAAAATAATTTATTAAAATTCCTATAATTTGAAATATCAAAGTATTCATTTTTAATTTTTTTTGTAATCTCAATTTAATATGACCAGATTAGTTTTCTAAAACAATTTTATTAGAATACTGTGAAAAGAGGTAGTATATAAAAATTGTGGTCAAATACCACAATACCCTTTTATATAAAACAGTCTTTTACAATATTTTGATTCTTTACTCTAGTAATTAGATATTTCTATTATAATATTTTTTTTATCACACAAACTGTTGTTTTTCGAAGTGCTACTTTTGTATTAACATTTAGCCTGTTTATAAATTGGGACAACGTGTTCGTACATCTTTGGTATAAATACACATTTGGTACCCAAATTTTTTCGAAAAATTCAATTTGGTACCAGAACTTTTGGAATTTTCAATTTGGTACTCAAATTTCCTAAAAAGATTCAATTTGGTCATCTCCGTTAAGTTGGAGTTAACACCGTGTCCGTACAGGACACGTGTCAAGCCATGAAATTTTTATTTTTATTTTTAATTTTTTTTCCAAAAAAATATTTTTTTTTCAAAAAATTTAAAAACTGCCACGTGTCAGTTTATCATCGTGCCACGTGGCAGCTTACAATCATGACATATGGTAGTGTAATAGTTTTTTTCAATTTAGTACCCTAATTTAAATTTTTGGTTCAATTTAGTACCCAAATTTTTTAAAATGATCCAATTTCGTCCTTTCCTATTTGAGACCAAATTAGTAAATAAACTTAATTATAACTTATATAAACATGTTAAATAATTGTTTTGAATTTATACATCAAATCACTACACCTAAATATTCAAATTATTTTATTTTTTACAAGTGTAAAAAATTTCATGTATAAAAAATTAAAAAGGTTAAAATGTAAAAAATAAAATAATTTAAGTATTTAGGTGAAATGATTTGATGTATATATTAGAAAAAGTTATTGTAACATGTATATATAGGTTGTAATTAAGCTTATTTACTAATTTGGTCTCAAATGGAAGATGACGAAATTGGATGATTTTAAAAAATTGGGTACTAAATTGAACCAAAAATTTAAATTGGGGTACTAAATTGAAAACAACTATTACACTGCCATGTGTCATGATTGTAAGCTGCCACGTGGCACGATGATAAACTGACACGTGGCAGTTTTTAAATTTTTTGAAAAAAAAATTAATTTTTTGAAAAAAAAATTAATTTTTTTGAAAAAAAAAAATAAAATAAAAAATTAAAATTTCATGGCTTGACACGTGTCCTGTACGGACACGGTGTTAACTCCAACTTAACAGAGAGGACCAAATTGAATCTCTTTAGAAAATTGGAGTACCAAATTGAACATTCCTAAAGTTCGGGTACCAAATTGAACTTTCTGAAAAAGTTTGGGTACCAAATGTGTATTTATACCTACATCTTTAGATAAAATCTGTTGGTTAATAATTAGTACTTGTCGGTAGTGGATAACACTTACGGTAATACCTCTTTAATTTGGTCAAGTGTGATATTATAAAAAATTAAAATTAAAATTTAATTTATATTTTTTAATTAAGTTTATTTAAAATTTAAATTTTATTATATTATATTAAATTTAATTAAAATTAAATTTTAATTTATATTATATTATATTTTATATATTTTTAAAATTTCATTTACATTTTACTATAAAAATTTATAAAAAGTTTCTTTTAAATATTTGTAAGTATTTACATATATTCATAAAATTTAAAAAATTTATAAATATTTTTTAAATAAATATCCGACAAATAAACAAACAGATCATGAAAATAAATTTATTTTTTGACACTTGAATAACAGATAACACTATCCATATTGGACGCAAATTCTCATTCCTACTTACATTTTTATTTTTATCATAAACTTACTGATTATATATCCTTTTAAATTGATTGTTTGATCTCTATTTTAAATTAAATTTTTATCTTTTATAAATACTAATTAAAGAAAGTTACATTTAACAAATAACGGTATATAAAAATCGAATTTGTTTATAGAGGTTTTGAATCTCATGTAACAAGTAAAAAATCACATATTTACAACAATCTTTTAGGATATTTAAATGAGTTCCGGTGTCTCTATTAATTTTTTATAACGAGCTAAGCAATCTTCACACTTCTGAAATAAGATTATATATGAGCTTATTTTATTTTTTTATCAATAAAGTTGTTAAATATAGTCTAAGTGCGAGTTAAAAAGTCTCATATTTGATAAAATAAAGAAAGTTAAACATTATATAAAAATAAAGACCCATAACATCATTGCATTAATATTTTGGTGTAAAAATGATATCAATGTCTTATAAGTGTGTAAGACTAATGTCATATATATATATATATATATATATATATATAACCACAATCTCTTAATAATCATGATGCTAATCATAAAATATGAAAGAATATTAACAAAAGATATATAAAATAGAAGATACAGGCCGGAAAGTAATGAACAATAATCTTAATTTGAAGTGTTTTTGATTTTGAGACCTGAATTACCTTGTATTGGCCTAGGATGAAAGTCATAAATTGGCTGAATCAAAATATAGCTACCTCTATAACCAAAATTTACAAGGCAGTTATATCTGGACACTCACAAAAGTACTATAAACTCTTAATTATTTTTAATTAAAAATAATAATACGTATTATTGTATTACTAAAATAATGAATTTTTGTATGGTGTCAATATATTTTTTTAAAATTTATATTTTGATTCTGGGATTGGAACGAAACACGTTTTTCTATTTTTGTGTGGAAAAGAAGAAAGGGAACTCTCACAATTCAATAGGCAATTCAATAGGCGGGACCTTAAGGGTGTGTTTGGATGAGTCAATTGAAGAGGGTGATTCATTTATTTGAAGAATTTGAAATTCTTTTTAATGAAATACTTTGTTTGGATAGAGAAATTAAAAAGCATTTAAAATGCATGCATTTTTTTGAAGTATTTCAATTAGCTAAATTAGAAGAAATTCAAATACCCTAAAAAAAGGTGGAATTTGAAATTCTTCTCACTCAACCTCTCAACCATGATAGGCTGGGTTGGTCATACGATCCAGACGGATCAGACCGACTTGATGACACAAACGGGTCGAGCAGGCCCAACAACCTAGATAGGTCGGGCAGGACCAATGACCTAGACGAACCAAGTGACCTAATGACACATACGGCTCGGACGGGCTTGACAACTCAAACAGGTCGGTCAAGTTTGACAACCCACACTGTCCGGACAGGCTTGACGACTAAGATGTGTCGAGCTGACCCAACGATCTAAACGAAGCAGGTTGGCCCGACGACCTAGATGAGTCGGGTGGGCTCGAAGACAGAGACGGGTCGAACTGACCTAACAACCAAGACAAGTCACTTGGTCCGATGACCCACACGAGTTTGGCGGGCCATACGACCTAGAGGTTTCGGGCAAGCCTGACGACCTAGACGTGTTAGGCAGGCCCAACGACTTGATCGACCCGTTGACCCGACAAGCCTAACCGACCCGATGACCTAGTTAGGCCCAACCGGCCCAGCGACCTAAACGAGTTTGACGACCTTGCCAAGTCGAGTAGGCCTATGGACACAATCTTGTCAAGTGTGCCTGATGACACAAACGGGCTCGATAACCCAGATGGGTTGAGTCGATTTGACGACCTAGTGGGGCCAAGCTGGACAATGACCCAGACGGGTCGAGTTAGGTCGGGTCGTGCCGAGCCAGGTTGATGGACTTGACAAGCATGACTGGCAGGTATGGTTCGTCAGGCTTGTTTGGATCATCGGGTCGACCTAACTTGTTTGGGTTTTTCGACCGGTCCGGCTCGTCTGGGTCGTCGGGTCAGATCAATTTGGTTGGGTAGTTGGGTGGGTCAGCTCGGTCCATCTGGGTCATCGAACCCGTTTCCAAATTTATCATGAACTCAAAACATAATTAAGCCTAAAATAAATATTATAAAAATTAAATTTTATCTCACAAGAAATTCAATTGTTTTTTCCAAACAAGAAATTGAAATGTAAGGTATTTTAATTTCTTTATCCAAACAAGTTATTTAGAAAATGAAGGAAATTTAATTGCAAGTAATTCAAATGTAAAGCATTTCAATTTCTGAGCATTATTGAAATGCTCCATCCAAACACAAGGTAATGTTTAGTAGGTGATATTGATATTGACAGGTTTTCGAAAAGCATATCTCTTACATAGTTGACGAACTGGAGGAGGACTTACGTTAACTACATTTCTTAAATAAATTTCTATTTCATTCTATATCAGTTATTAATATATATTGTTAATATATTTTCTTAAAAAATCAATGAATTAAAAATAAATTTATTTTTCTGTTTTTTTATATCGTAAATTATCAGATTTAATAATTTTACCACACACATTTAAAAAGAATAAAGCAAATCTGAATCATAATTTAAAAGGAAGAAGGTTGAAAATAGGAAAGTTCAAATTAAATGTAGACGTTGATTAAGTCGGTCAATTTCCATCTCCACACTGCAGAGTTTTAATGTTTTTTTTTTTTTCAAATGAAATAAAATAATAAACTCTAAAATTAGTGAAATAATGTATTGACTTCTCAGAAAGTATTAGTCTTTCATTCCCTACCTCACATTTCTAGGTACGGAAAAGTGTGGTGCTTCTTCTAAATGGAAATGACTATTTGATATAATCAACCATTTGACAACTTTCATTGCAAGGATAAAATGGTTATAAGAAAATAAAATTTTGTATTTATAAAAGAAAAGAAAAAATGAAAAGTAATAAATAATACTTTTCAAATAGGTGTAAAAAGTCACTTCAATGCTAAGATGGAAAGAGAGTTTAATGTAATTCTATAATTTCTATAGAATTATTCAATTGAAACTTTTTAAGAAAGAAGAGAATATAGGTACGTAAATCAATATTTTTTATTCTTATTTAAATTTATTTAATTGTTTAAATATATATGAATTTGTTGAAATTAACTACATTTGATGATATTTGGAGATTGTCCTGATGATGGTGGTTGTGTTATTCGACGTGATATTAAGTGGTTGTCTTATTCAAATTGTATAAGTGATGAATACCTTTTGTCTACTATTCAAAATGGTATTTAATGTTTATCATATTTTTGTAAACACTCATTTATTTTTTATTAGGTTATTAATTGATTACATTTTCTTTTATCTATCATACACTTCACAAATTCACAAATTTATAAAGAGATCACTTTTCACTATAAATATTATCGTATACCACTCATTATTCATTATTGATAAAAAATAATTTACATCTAAAACTCCCGTACAACGAGTAGAAAAACTAGTAGGTGGAAAAAGGTCACTTCAATGCTAAGATGGAAGAGAGTTTAATGTAATTCTATAATTTTTATAATTAGTATTTAAAATATTTATTCCATAACTCTTCTCCCTCAAAACTTAACAACAAAAAAAGAGCATTAATCAGAAGCTTATAAAACAAGCAAGCAATCAAACAAATGTTGTAATTAGTAACATTGCTTTGAGATTCTTCTTTATCTCAAGATATACCAAGGAGGTGATGAAAATCTATCGAGGATATGGCTCAGTAATTGAAGCCTCATTGAGCGAATCTTGATCTGATCTATTGGTGGATTCTCTTGATCTTGTTGTCCCTGAATTAATCTCCCATAACTGCATGTCTGCAATGATTCCAGACATGGCATTCCCATAAAGTGCAGGTGCCATAGGTACTTGCAGACTGAAAGAATGGCTATTCAGCATGGGTACAACGGAAGCCATGGTGGGTCTCGCAGCTGCATTGTCTTGAACACACAGTAACCCAATATGGATGCATCTCATTATTTCACTTTCCGAACCATTGTTTAATGTCGGATCTACAATATCTCTTCTTCTTCCTTCCCTCCAACTTCGCCATGCCTGTATGCATCAATATTTTCACTTAGTAAGCTTCTCAAATTTCATACTTCCAACTCCTAACAACATAAATGGAACAAAATTCCGACTTACAATATGGCGTAGATCGCCCGTTTCCTCTCCATGTTGAATGCTACTAATCTTCTGCCCACTTACAATCTCAAGAATCAATATACCAAAACTAAAAACATCTGACTTCTCTGAAAACTGTCCATGCAATGCATACTCAGGTGCCATATATCCACTGCATCAGAGTGGAGTATGAACAAAACTCAGTTAAACAAAACCATTTTACAATCATCTTCGAATATACGGCAGTTTTCAATTGCTAAACCTGAACATTAATAAGCTAAGTTTTACTACTTACTATGTCCCAACAACTCTCTGTGTATCTTCATGAGTTTGGTCCACAACAAATAACCTTGCCAAGCCAAAATCTGCTATCTTAGGGTTCATCTCTTCGTCTAAGAGAATGTTACCTGCTTTGAGATCACGATGGATAATGCGCAATCGAGAATCTTGATGGAGGTAGAGAATACCTCGAGCAGTACCCGCAATGATTTTGAAGCGCGTATCCCAATCTAATTGTGCTCTCTTGGTTTCATCTGCATTTACACAAACAAGACACATGCATCTTAGGACTATGTAATTAAGCTGAGTGTCAAGCCAATGTCATAACCGACATAGCAGAGGTATGGTCCAATTGAGCAGACATTCAAATTAAACCTACCAAATATGAAATAATCAAGGCTTTTATTTGGAACAAATTCGTAGACAAGTAGCTTTTCTCTTCCTTCCATAGAGAAACCAAGTAGTCTAACTAAATTTCGGTGCTGAAGTTTGGCCACTAAAAGCACCTCATTCTTGAACTCTGCATCTCCCTGTCTAGAATTAGCTGACAACCTTTTGACGGCAATCTCTTGTCCATTGGGTAGCGTACCCTGAAAACATAACAGTCAGGAATGGTAAGTTCTCTGCAACCATATTTTGAACAAGTTATGCTTAACAATTATGTTACCCTGTAAACAGCTCCAAATCCACCCTGTCCAAGTTTATTAGAATCAGAAAAGTCATTTGTAGCATCTCGTATGATGCTAAATCTGATTTGCAATGGCTCAGAAGCGTCAATTCCATCATCACCATCATCATCATCTGGTTCTTCTTTTTGAGCTTCACATAGAGAATGGTTTAAAAATAGTAAGTTTCTCTAAGATGATAAGATAGCAATATCAAAATAAGCTTTTTCTCAATGAACTTATAAAGAATTCAATGCGGTCTAACACTAACTTGCTTTATACATTTTTTAATAAAAATAATTTTTTGACTATTAAATTTTCACAATTTTTTCTTATAATTTTAGGTATCATTTTTTAAGTGATTTTTTATTTTTTATTTTTAATATTTCAAATTCACTTAAAAAATGTCATTTCATATTTTAAGAAAAAATTGTCAAAATTTTAGTCAAAATATCATTCTTCATTTTTTTTCAAAACTGGGCTCTTTTATCTCACACGATTTAATTTTAGGAATCACTCTTTTAACAAACATTATGTATCTATCTTCAAATATTTCGATCAAGTTATGATGTTAGGTTGAGCTGTAGTGTATTTAAATCGGTGCAATAATGCAGAACCATTACATAGAAAACATGTCACGGGAAACCAGAGCTTCCTCTTACTTTCAAACTTTTTCCGTGGCTTCCTCGCTGTTAAACGAATGTAGATAAAAATAAGCACCGCGAAAACAATTACAACAACGGGCACTGTTATGGCGATGATGATAGTTGCGTTGCTCTTTCCTGCACAAATCAGAATCCTCAGAGGGACATTGCAGAAATAAAGAACATAAACATCAACAAATCCAATAACTAATTATTAAGGCCATCTAAACAAGGTTTGTTAAAACTTGTTACTTCATAGATCCTAATTGCTAAAGAAAAACAAAATTTTAAATATTACGAAAACGGGAAACATTTTTTTTCGTATAAATATGGTTGGTTTCATCAAATACAGATGTAACATTTATTGTTTCTTTATAGCACGCAAAAATGATATTTGGATATCTAATTTTCAACACATGTGACAGACATTTATCATTTCTCTCAATTTTTCTTTTTTCATATTGCATTGTATTAGACATAATTTCAAGGAAAAAGATATCTGAAAACACAGAACAGTCTCAACTTCCATCCAACACTTAAAATAATAGTAAATGAAGACACATAAGGGTATATTTGTTAGGGTCTCACAAAATGAGGGGTCTCTGTATCACCAGTCTGGTATCAATATATATATATATATATGGAGGGTGGAAGAAGAAAATGTTTAAATTGTGTAACACAGGTAAAAATGTACATGTCAGTTTAGTTCAGCAGGAGCAATAGAATTAATTAAGATAGTATAAGGAGTAGTACCCGTGGTGGTGGTGGTGGTGGAAGGAGGAGGAGCTGGTGGTACAAATGCTGGATCTCCATAGAACTTAAAGGAAGTTTCGAACCTCATACTACAACTTGGTCTAACAACCCTACCACCTATCTTGTCTTTACAACAATCTATTGGGATACGTTCAATGGACTGAGACAAGCAATCAGCGCACTCTGACTCTTCCAAATCCGGTGTGCACTGAACAAGACCATATATGACCTTAGAACCTGATGATATACCATCTGCAGCATACTTAACACGAGAGTCACCTGATGCAGCTATGCGCATCAGGTTACGCAGCAAGGTGTTGACATCTTCATTGAACTCATCCAAATCCGATGCATTTCTGTCGTTGTTAGCATAAAAAGCAGGTCCAATTTCCATAAGGCCGAATATATTGCGGTCTGAGTAGCGCAGCATGCACTTCTCATCCTCGTACCAACCAATTGCTTCCTTTCGGTTTGGACAAAGTTCAGTGAGATTGGCTCTGGAACCGTTCAGGCATGTGCGGCAGTTCTCTGGCTCAACATCTCCTCTACACAGCCCAATGGCGTACACTTTATCGGTGTTTTCGCCGTTTGTGAAATTGTAGAAACCGTAATCGATTTCTGTATTGGAAATGAGAGTGGACAAAAGGGTGTTGAGGTTGGTGTGGTAGGTGCTGTTGGCTGTGTAGTCTCCTCTATCGTTATCATGATCACAGAAGTAGTGGAAGTTTTGTGTAGTGTTAGCTGCTCTAACTTGAGATACGAAATTTGTTATCAGAAGACATAAGAGAAAGTAAAGTAGCCTTCGCCAAAGCTGAGCCATGTTGGATTGTTGATTGTTGTGAGGAATAAGAAAAAAAATGGGATTAGAGGAGCCTTTTTCAGATAGAATAAGCTTAGTGATTAGGTAGATGAAACTTCCATGGTTACTAGCTCCTTCACCTATCATTGATGTTTTCAAGTTCAGTTTGCCTTCTATGAGTCAAATGCAACACTTTCCATGAAATTTCAACAATTGATTAATTGAAAGATATCTAATTTTTTGAGCTAAATTAATTACCTTTTTTGCCATTTATATCCTTATTAATTTTAATTATTTTACCTAAATACATTGTAATGTAAAAATTAATTGTAAAATAAAATTATTATAAATATTTTGTTAAAATAAAATAAAAAATATTAGTTTTCTTATGTCTCCTAAACAATTCACCAAATTGAACTTAAAAAAACAGAGAACTTTATAATATATCACCAAAATTGATTAGGAATTCAATTAGAAGTTATCAAATTTATCATAAATTCAAAACTTAATTAAGCATTTTTATTTTATATTTCTCTCATTTAAAAGTGTTTATAATATTTTTTTTAGACAAGCTCAACTTTTTTCTATAAACTCAATTTTCAACTTTTAATTAACTCTTCAACTCTAAGCTGGTTTAAAAAAAATAAAAAATCAAGGGTACCCAATTTAGTATATTAAGCTCCATTTAATTTCTTCTTCCAATAAGGAGTCGTGTAGAGCCAAAATGTCAATCCATGTTATTCTATTTAAATCTTTATTTCAAATTTTCAAACTTATTTAACTTATTTCTATACAATTACCCAACTAAAACTTTGTGATGGCTAAAATTTCGAGTACCATTGTCTTGGACAATCTTATCCTTCACAACACCCTTTTTGTTCCTGAATTTTCTGTTCAACTCATCTCTATTCATAGATTTCTTAATTCTACTAATTGTCTTATGGTTTTCTCCTAAAATACTTGTCTTATTGTGCAGACAGATACCTTCTAGACAGTTGAGAAGCTAGGAAACATCAAGGCTTTATCTCTTAGATAGTTCTCAAGACAGACATAACTTGAGTATATCTGACACAAATATTTCTTTTTCCACATTCTGCTCTCATTAATAATGCTAGTCCTTGAAATTTGTGGCATATGAAACTTGGTCACCCATCTAATAAATCAATAAAACAAGCAAGCTGAGGGAGTGTGTTGGAAGTCCTACATTGACTAGAGATAAGACAATTTCATAGTATATAAAGTGATGTGCAAACCTTACTTTACAAGTTGATTTTGTGAGGTTGAGTTAGACTTAAAACTCACTTCAAGCTCTTCTTTCAACTTTTTAACCTTTCCAAATAATATAAATGAAAACTAAGTGTGTGTTTAGTGTGAAAAGTAAGTAAACATCTTAACTTAATTTGCATCATAATCATGAACCGAGTAAGTCGTAACAACGAACTTTTACAACACTTTATATTATCAACGGCATTATTATACCCATGAAATGGCGAGTTTGTATTTAAATGTAACGAAATATATGAGTGTCAATTTCTTAAATAAAATTCTTTCATAAAAGGCAAGTTTGACGTGTTTAAATAAAAGTTTATTTATTTTTTGATAACTATACTATTCCTCAGAATGAAGTTTACAAAATTAAAAACAATAAAAGTTTACACACAGAAAGGGGAAAGTTGTCTCCAAAGTTACAACTGAACTTGCTGCAGCATATTTAGAAAAAATTCTTCTGATGATGCAGCTATGTATATGCTAAGTAGAATTGCTTTCAAAACATCTTCTCCTTGGCTCTCAAACAAAAACAGAAAAGGATACAACAAAACAACAAAACAACAGTATGAACGAGACTATATCTGCATAAGTACTTCCTGACGCATCGCGATTATCTGCATAATAAACCAGAATAATCCATTGACGTGAAATATACATCTAAGGGATACGTAATTAAAAAAAAGAATTATACATTTACATTATCATCAGTTAATTAATTTTGTTAATAATAAAAGTTCACAGTGATTTGTTATTAAATTAATTATTTTACGCTATTAATCATCATTAAATTCTAAGTGGAAATGGAAATAAGCATAAAGTTGACAAGTACCTTCTGCGGAAGTGTTAGTAGTGACCATAGAAGGTGGCGAAAATGATGGCGATGGTGAGGGTGAGGGTGATGGTGTATATGCTTGAGCGCCATAGAAGAGAGAGGAAGTTTCATATCTCAGATTGCAACTGGGTCTAACAATTCTAGTTCCTATTTTACTATCGCAACAATTACTGACTTCATTGATGGACTGAAGCAAGCAATTATCGCAGTCTGGTCCAGACAAATCAGGCGTACACTGCACAAGCCCGTAAATGATTTTGTTATCTGGTCCTGTTGCATTTGCTGTTGCATATTTGCTACGAGAGTCTCCTGATGCAGCTTTGCTTCTTAACCCATCAAGCAAGTCCTTTACCACTTTATTGAACTCCTCCGCTTGCGTTGCATTGATTGAACTCCACGCAAAATACGCAGGTCCATTTTCCATAAGACCCAATATTTTGCGGTCTGAGTAGCGCAACATGCACTTCTCATCCTCATACCAACCAATTACTTCCTTTCGATTTGGACAAACCTCACTGAGATTGCCTCTCGAATGTCCCAGGCAGTTGCGGCATTCATCTGGCTTAACGTCTCCTCTACACAGCCCAATAGCGTACACTTGGTCAGTGTTTTCGCCCTCTGTGAGATTGTAGAAACCATACTCGATTTCTGTATTGGAAGTGATAGTCGACAAAAGGGTGTTGAGGTTGGTCTCATAGGTGCTGTTGGCTGTGTAGTTTCCTCTGTTATTTGTATGATCACAGAAGTAGTGGAAGTTTTGTGTATTGTTATCGGCACTGACTCCAGACGTAAAAACTGTTATCAGGAGGAGACAACAGACACAGGAAAATGACCTTAATGCAAGCACAACCATATTGGTTGTTGTCTTCTGGGATTCAGAGCAATAGGATGTTACTGCTAATTTAGAGTATTGTGAGATAAGAATCAGCTTTTATTGGCATAAGATGTGAAGTGATTAATTGGCTGAACCAAATTTCTGTAGTTGCTATAAGACTATTTGGGTACCCAGTATGAAATTTAGTTTTTCTTTTTTTCAAGTGTAGAAACAAGACTCTTTCAATGCAGAGTGCATGGAACCTTGGTGTGAAGTGACCAATATTGGTCTTAACAGGTTTCCAGTAGCAAATTCTTAATTGTTGACTGACCCGAAGAGGACTTAATAACTCCACTTTTCTATTTTTGTTATTTCTTCAATTAAAGCATATAAGTTTGATGATTTTATATATTTTACTTTTTGTGCAGTTTTTTTATTTCCTATTATGAAAAAGAGACTGGATATTGGAATCTTGCCTTAACTGCGATTGAAGCTATATAAATGAGTGACTTTCTATTTAATTTCTTCATTGTTATTCCAGGTTAATTAAAAGAGTGTCATGAATTGATGGAATTCATAAAATAAAATTAAATAGTGTAATAATGTATGCACTATACTTGTAATTAATCTGTATCTTCATTGTTGAGTGTTGATTAAGAAGACCGCCATGGCTTGTCCTGGAAATGTCATGGAAGGTCACAAGCAAAATCAAAATCTTGTCAATGGAAAGAATGGATGACAACTATGTTGTGCTTTTTAATTCTTTAAGCATATGTTTATCTAACTTTTTCATGAAAAATGATTTATTAGAAAAACTGGGTATTTATGTTGACTGAGACTAACGGGAGACTCAAGGCAACCACTTCTACTTTTTGTTGTCTTTTTTTCAAATAAAACGCGGTTTTGACGTTTCTCGTATCTTTCATTCAAATATTATCTCTTTTAAGCAATAGTGTGCAGAAAATGTTCAAATACTAGTATATGTACCCTTATTAGCAAGTATATGAGATATTTTATAATGTAATGTTAAATTTTTTTATTTTGAAAAGAAATTTTTAATTATTCTTGACAAGTATTCAACTAATAGTATTAGCTACAAAAAGAAATAATATTTTTTAGTAATTTTAATATGTTTAAATTTAATAATAATATTAGTTTTAATTATATTTTTTACTACAAGAAAACTTATAAATAATAACAAATTTTAATGATAAATAATTATTAATAACTATAGTGATCCATCTGGATACTAATTTACAAAACTAAAAGTTATTCCTTATTAAAATAGTCGTTATTACGAATAAAAAGTTATAATTGGTTACTAAATTAGTTTTTAAAATTAGTTATCATAGTTTTAACTACCAACAGAAATTCTAAACTAAAAATTAGATACCTAAATTTTAACTACCAAAATAAATTAATTTCTAAATAAGTCTCTAATTAATTAATAGCTAATTTAATAACCAATTATACTTTTTGTACTCATGCCCACTGTAGAAACTACTCTAGCTCTATGTAATATTCATTCGTTATATGGGCAACTATGTTTGTCAAAATGTTTGTTATATATATCCTATCTGTACAACTTTATTCAGCTTCTTCTCTCTTTACGTACCTCCATACCGTTACAACTCTGAAACTTAATTTGGCACTAAATATTGAGTTTTTTAAACAACATTTTAAATATGCGTGTAATCAAAATGAAGTTTACAAAAAAATTAAAAACAATAAAAGTTTACACACACAAAGGTAAAAGATATGTCTACAAAATTACAACTAACTTGCTGCAGTATATTTACTACAAGATTCTTCTGATGATGCAGCTATGTATGCTAAGTAGAAATACTTTCAAAACATCTTCTCCTTGGCTTCCTCACTCAAGCAAAAACAGAAAAGGACGCAACAAAACAACAAAATAACAGTATGAAGACTAGATCTCCACAAGTACTTCCTGACGCATCGCGCTTATCTGCATAATAAACCAGAATAATCCAGTGACGTAAAATATAGGTGTAAGGGATATCATATAATTTAAAAAAGAACTATACATTTACGCTATCATGAGTTAATTAATTTTTATAATAATAAAAGTTAATAGTGATTTTTTATTAAATAATAATTATTTTAGAAGGTGGAAATAAGCATAATTTGACAAGTACCTTCTGCGGAAGTGTTAGTAGTGACCATAGAAGGTGGCGAGGATGATGAGGGTGAGGGTGATGGTGATGGGGTATATGCTTGAGCCCCAAAGAAGGGAGAGGAAGTTTCATATCTCAGATTGCAACTGGGTCTAACAATTCTAGTTCCTATTTTACTATCGCAACAATTTGTGATTTCTTTGATGGATTGAATCAAGCAATTTTCGCAGTCGGGTCCAGATAAATCAGGCGTACACTGCACAAGCCCGTAAATGATTTTGTTATCTGGCCCAGTTGCATTTGCTGTAGCATATTTGCTACGAGAGTCTCCTGATGCAGCTTTGCTTCTCAATCCATCAAGCAAGTCCTTTACCACTTTATTGAACTCCTCCGCTTGCGTTGCCTCAATTAAATTCCACGCAAAATACGCAGGTCCAGTTTCCATAAGACCCAATATTTTGCGGTTTGAGTAGCGCAACATGCACTTCTCGTCCTCGTACCAACCAATTGCTTCCTTTCGATTTGGACAAACCTCACTGAGATTGCCTCTCGAATGTCCCAGGCAGTTGCGGCATTCATCTGGCTTAACGTCTCCTCTACACAGCCCAACAGCGTACACTTGGTCAGTGTTTTCGCCCTCTGTGAGATTGTAGAAACCATACTCGATTTCTGTATTGGAAGTGATAGTCGACAAAAGGGTGTTGAGGTTGGTCTCATAGGTGCTGTTGGCTGTGTAGTTTCCTCTGTTGTTTGTATGATCACAGAAGTAGTGGAAGTTTTGTGTATTCTTATCGGCACTGACTCCAGACATAAAAATTGTTATCAGGAGGAGACAACAGACACAGGAAAATGACCGTAATGTTAGCACAGCCATATTGGTTGTCTTCTGGGATTCAGAACAATAGGATGTTACTACTAATTTAGAGTCTTGTGAGATATGAATCAGCTTTTATTGGCTGGCATAGGATGTGAAGTGATCAATTGGCTGAATCAAATTTCTGTGGTTGCTACCTTTATAACACTATTCTTCTGATCTCCAACAAAAGTTTGGTGATCTTTATTAAGTAAATTAGATAAATACGCCATTTAAATAATTCAACATAATTGAAATATATGTCCCACTTAACTTCTCTACATAATTTATATTAAAGCGTATAAATTATCTAAACATAATGTTTCATATAGAAAACAAAGCTTACGAACGTGCTTGGATTTTTGGAACAAAATCTCAAATATAAATTGTGTTTAAAAACATAATTGAGAAAACATGTTTTCAGAAGATAGTTAAATGATTTTTTTTTAAATTTATTCTGAAAATAACTAACAGATAAAATATAGATTACACAGTTACTTGACAGCATAATTCTACTAAAAATGAGCTTAAAAAAAATTGTAAGAAGATTAAAGTGTACCTAATTGCAGTGAGTAGTCAGAAAGATAATGGATCTCCCTTAGTTATTCTCGCATGTAAACTATTTATTATTTTTTCCTCGGGACAATGTTACTTTGATACAAGAATTTGTTTTATATTCATTAGATATTATCTCTCACTACTTTTTTTTTATAAATATAAAAATTATTAAATGGTAATCCACTACGAAAGTAACTTTTTCCTTCCCTAGACTCATTAACAACTACGGCGTGGTCCTCTTTTTTCTTGCCCCATTTCGGAGTTTGATGTGATGGAAGACTTATTCCAATAAAAGTGTTCATACTTCTATATTTGTATGAGTTTATTTTATTACTATATTATTATGAGAAAAAAAAAATATGAGAATGAATTATTATAAATATAAACTCTAAGTATGCAACAACGAATGTTCAGATAAAAACAAAGTTTAAGTGAATAATAATTCAACTAAAATTGTATCTATAAAAAGATATTTATAGTCTCTTTGAATAAATTTGAATTTCATAAGCTACTAAAGAAAACATGCAAAAGAGTGTCCATTAATTATCACTTCCCGGTCAACTATGAAAGAGTGGCAAAGAAAGAAAGATGAAAAGTCAGGCGTTTGAACAATTAGAAAATGAGGGAAAGCAAAGGAGCACGCCAACCTCAGACAAAACATAAATGTTTTGCACAAAATCAACATATGTGTTATTTAGGTCCCTTTAATTAACTTCTCTAAGATAAAAAATATTATACTGTCTAAAGTAATAGGTATTAGCGAGAAATCCAAACACTATTTTATGTGCTTCAAAGTGGTAAAAAATAAATATCATCCAATTTAATTCAATCCATCATTCAATCCTGCCAAAACTGAAATGAAGCAGTTTGAAAATCTTAATCAATTCATCATAAAATGAATTAGTTGTCAGTTTTTTTCACTTTTATAATTTTTTTTAATTTAAAAAAGTTTACATATTAAAATCACACATAATCATATAAATATTTTTTTAGTCTTTAATTATATAATACTTATAATAAAATAATTTAAAAATATTGTTTTACGTATTAAATTATTCTACAATAAATAATTAAAATTTAATATATAAATATTAAAAATTTAAATTATGATTTCAATGATATTTGTGTCTTTTAAATACTAAAATTAATTAATGATTTTTTTAAACTGTTATTTTAATTTTAAATTAAAAAATAATGAGTACATGTGCGAACAAATAATTGACTATCCTTTTTACTCTACAACTCGTCCTTACTTTATATAAGAGTTACTTTTATTATTGATGCTCCAAAATATAAAGAAAAATACTTTTTTTTTCTAAAAGTCAATACAATAATCGCTTAAAGAAAAAGTAGAAGTAATAGTTTAGAACAACTTTATATTTGATTATATTATTAAAATAAAAAGAAAACAGATTGAAGTGCTTTTTTTATTAATATTATATAATCAATCACCTTCATAATTAATTATGATGTGTTTTATTTATTATGACAATAATAAATAATTGAAAATCTTATTATTAAGAATAAATAAATTATTAGTGATTACATATTAATTGATCTGTCATATTAACATGAAGTTTCTCCGAATAAGTCTGTTATATATATATATATATATATATATATATATATATATATATATATATATATATATATATATAAAAAAATGTTTATTTTAACGTATTACGTTCAGATGCCTAACACTAGATATCGATTATGAAGTAATGGTAAAATAAAAATAAAATCACAAAATTATCAGAGGGCCAAAAAAGGAAGTTAGATGCTCATGATTTATACAGAATAAATTCAATCAGTTTTGTTTTAATCCTAACATACTTTGTTGTTATATACTATCTATATTAATCCATGTTTTTAAAAGATTAGAACTCTTTTATTTGAAGTTACCCTAACTTCAAAATAAGTCTTTCCTAAAAGCTCAATCTTTGGTTTAACATAACTCTAAACCATAACACTCACAGGGTTCGTGAAACTTTTCTCGACCCCTCTAAATATGAATGAGTTGTTATAAGTGTCACTTCTCCTTCTTCGCTTTATTGTTCTCTTCTCCCATCACCTCAACAAACCACTATGTTTTCTCTTATGCGACTAAATCTCCTCCTCACCCTAAAAACTCATTACGCCAATGGCAACAATATTATTTATGGCTTCACTTAATATGATCATGGATTATGAAGTTTTCAAATTAAGTCTAAATCCAATAAAATATATTAGATCTATAATTCATATCAATTTTAAGTAGATTAATTTTAATTTTTTATATCCAAATTTAAAAGATTCAAGTTTAACCTTATATCTTTTAAATAATTTCTATTTCATTCCATATTATTTATTAGATATTAATATATATTCAAAGTTAATATATTTTCTTAAAACAATCAATGAATTAAAAATAAGTTTTTTTTCTGTTTTCTTGAAATAATTAATATCAGATTTAATCATTTCACCGCACACGTTTAAAAAGGACAAAGCAAAAAATCAGAATCATAATTAGTGAAGAGGAAAATTGTAAAAGGAAGAAGGTTGACGAGAAAATAGTAAAGTTAAAATTAAATGCAGACGTGGTTAAGTCTTCCCATACCATGTCCTACACGGCAGAGTTTTAACGTTGTTTTGTCTTTTGTAGTAAATGAAATCAAAGAATAGTCAACCGGTACCCTATGCACATGTTAAGAAATCATTAATTAGTTTCATCATTTTTCCATTAAAAGTTAAAATTATTAATTTTATTAATTAAAATAATATAAATACATGTAATAAATTTTATAAAGATAAAAATACTAAGCAATAATTTTGATACAAAATAAACATTTTAAAAATTTAATGAAATTTCAAATTAATATTTTAATTGTTTTTTTTTAACTTTTTAGATGTTTAACATTATTTTTTGTTGATTTTTCTTTTAATTTAAATTTTTTATGTGTAATTATATTTTAATTTTTAGCAACATTTTATTATTTTATTATTTTTTTAATTTTTAATTTTTATCGATGAACATTAAATAAAATATTAACACAATTATAACATTTTCGTCCTTTAAATAAAGTAAAACTGTATTACTGATATTTAGATCAAATTTCATTTAGTGTCACAATTACTATAAATTTTTATAAAACTTAATACGTATTAATTATCCTCCACCACTCGTTAATTAGCAGGATCCAACAGGTTAAATGATAATAATTTTCACAACTATTTGACATTCATGAAAATTTTGATATTAATGAAATTCATGAAAAGTAAAATAGTTATGGCAAAAAGACATTTTTGTATTTATAAAAAAATGAAAAAGAATAAAAGTAATGTTAAAGAAGAGTAAAAAATGTTGGAGGGTTAGATTTCAAGTTCTCGTAGGTAAGTTTGAAAGCATGAGGATGAAAGAGGCAATGAGGATGAAAGAGGCAGAAGGAGGTGTCAAGTACATATCTTGTATGTGTCTTGAGACCATGGTGAATCAAAAGGAATGGAGAGACGTTCCCTCACGTGTCGAGTGATAGATAAAATCTTAAGACTTACAAATTCCAATTCCATTTATTGCGGAATGAAGACTATTGGTTAATTTATACAAGTACAAATTTTATATCAAACCTCACCTCAAATGCAGCGTATGATATCGGAAAAATCAAGTAATACTCGGATCCATAACGAAAGAGATCATTCAATTATGAATAAATCGCACAAAATGTTCTTACTATCTTAATAAAGTCACAGGGGAATATGTACGTTTTGACAATAAATTATACTAATTTGTACTTTAATTACTTTATATTACAAATTCAATCTTGTACATCTTTTATTAATAAATTATCTTATACACCCATTGTAAATTTAAATTTCATCCAACTTCGTTATTGTTAGGTGCATTTCACTCTGGTATCACCAATTTACATTGTAATGTAATCGAGTATTTCATGAAAAAGTTACTCTAGCAATCTATTACAAGATAATTGTAATTGATCACAGAAATGTCCTGAACGTTCAAGACTGTCTGGTAGTTATTTAAGACTTTATAATCGGTGCACAGCAAACTTTTATAATCGATTACCTTTATTCTGTAATCCATTGCCAATGAAGTTGTCTGACCGTTCCACGATTTCTACTTCAAAATCATTCTGTTCCCTTAATTTTTAAAAATTTGTCCAGTTTCGTAATTTTGTAGGCAGCTGATTTGCCTATATTGGCAAGAAATCCACGTTTGTCCCAGCAGGCTGAAACTTGATTGAAATAGATTAGAATAACAATCAAAATTAAATGACGATACTGAAAAAGCCCGCCAGCTTTTGGCGTCGATTAAGTCTGTGTGCTCCGCCGTCAATTGGTCCAAAATCACGTAAGAAACCAACTACAGAAAATCTTTATTCAATGATACCTTGCCGGTTTAGTTAAAAATTTCAAGTCGATACCCACTTAATGTTTTTGTTTTTCAATTTTCTCTTAAATTTTGAAAAAGTGTTACGATCAGATGAATTGAAACAAATATTATTAACTGTGTTAACGACATATTGCATGTTAATGTATGATTTTTTAATTTATAATTTTTTAATTTTATTTGACAAACGAATATGGCATTGACGTGGCAATTTCAGTGTCAAGTGTTAACCCAATCCAAGACGAAACATAAATATTCTGCACGAAATCAATATCTGTGACATTCAAGTACAATTAATTTTTCATTCTACTTAGAAGAATGTAAATTAAGCTTCATATTAACACAGGTAAGCTTAACCAGGGATAGAACAATCTAAACATTGAACAAAACAAAAATTACGATAAGCGGGTAACTTAAGTTTCAAAGTCTAGCGAGGGTATAGCTCAGTAATTGAAGCCTCATTTACTGAATATTGAGCTGATTTATTTGTGGATTCAGTCGATCCTGTTTCCCTTGAATTATGCTCCCATGCCAACATGTTCGGAAAGCTTCTTGTGCTACTATTCACAACAAATGCAGGTTCAGAAGGTACTGGGAGAGTGATAGAATAGCTATTAAGCATGAGTACTACAGAAGCCATGGTTGGTCTGGCGGCCATATCTTTTTGAACACATAGTAACCCAATGTGTATGCATCTCATCATTTCATTTCGCGAACCGTTGATTAATGTGGGGTCTACAATATTTGTGATTGTTCCATTCTTCCAGTTTCGCCATGTCTGCACGAATTGCTCAAATGCATGTTCGTTATTTGACACATTTCATTTGTACAGTAGTTGTGTGAAGAAACAAGTAATTTTATGATAAAAGAGAGGGAAGATACAATGAGAAGAAAATAAAGACTTACAAAGCTCAATAGATCCTCCACTGTCTCCCCATGACGAGCACCAATGCTTTTTCGGCCACTTACAATCTCAAGAACCAGCACACCGTAACTAAAAACATCTGATTTTGTTGAAAACTGACCGTATATTGCATACTCAGGAGCCATATATCCACTGCGTGCCAACCACATGTACGTTTAATCACTATGAAGCTTCAGTATAACATATTTTACTTCACAGTTGATTCAAATTAAGTTTCTACAACAATTACATTATATTCTCTCACTTACTAGGTTCCTACAACTCTATGTGTATTTGCTTGAGTCTGATCAACGTGAAAAAGTCTTGCCATCCCAAAATCTGATATCTTAGGACACATGTTTTCATCCAAGAGAATGTTGCTTGCTTTTAGATCTCGATGTATAATTCGTAGTTGAGAATCCTCATGGAGATAGAGAATGCCTCTTGTAATACCTCTAATAATTTGGTAGCGCATTTGCCAATCCAACTGTGTTTTCTTTATTGGATCTATATATACAAATGGAAACCATAACCATATGAATATTATAAAGCCATTTTAGTTGGCCTCAAATCAAAATTAGAGTAATAGAGTAACAGTTTAATTATGCAGTAAATTTACCGAATATGAAGTAATCAAGACTTTTATTAGGAACAAATTCATAGATAAGCAGCCTTTCTCTTCCTTCCAAGCAGAAACCAATTAGTCTAACTAAATTTCGGTGTTGAAGCTTAGCCAATAAAAGCACTTCATTCTTGAACTCTGTATCTCCTTGCCCAGAAGCACTTGACAACCTTTTGACAGCAATTGATTGTCCATCGGAAAGCTGACCCTGAAAATATATCAGCCAAGACAGTACATATCCGTGAGACAAATTGCATGATGTATCATATATTTTGATGAAAGTTTTAACCGAATGAAATTATGATCTTACTTTGTAGACAGCTCCAAACCCGCCCTGTCCAAGCTTATTAGAATCAACAAATTCATTTGTGGCAACTCGGATGGTTTCAAATTTGAATTGCAATGACTCAGCAAGTGTAACTTCATCTTCATCGTCACTGTCCTCTTTTTTTCCAACTTCACATGCATGAGGACAGGGGTAATATTAGTGAGTATTTGAAAGTGAATGCAAGAAAAAGAAAAATAACAGAAACAGAAAATTTTCCAATAATGAAAAACAGCAGGAAATGGCTAAATATATATTTCCCCGGTTACCTGCCCAGAAATAATTTGAACAAAACACATTTTGAACAAAGGAATCATTTATACTTTTTTTTTACTACATATGACGGCAAATCCATGTTTAGAGTCTCAGAGACTTACTTTCAATTTCTTTTCCTTGCTTCCTCACTATAAGATATATACATAAAAGACTGAACGCTAAAACAACACTAGCAACTGGCACTGCTATAGCCATGATTGTTCGTGACGTGTTGCTCTTTCCTGTAGAAACCAGAATCCTCGGTCACAGATTAAGAATAATAAAATATCCAAGAGTCCAACATGAACCTAAATTTTAAAATTTGATTACAGTATAAAAGTGCATACTAATTTTCAACAGAAAGAATAACTTTCACTTCGGCAGATGAATATAAGTAGAAGAACAACAGCTCAGACAGCGGAAAAAGTGTTGAAACAAAGCCAAAAGTGTCGTGGGAGAAAACTTTTCCATAAACCTTGAAAGATAAATAAATGAATAAAACCAAGTTCTCAGTAAATTAAAAATTGAATAAAAAATAAAAAATTGATTTATTTTTCGTACAAACTTTTATGCATATGCTTTTGGTGACACCCCTTTAAGTCAACTTGCAAGTATTTTTGGTATTGGATGAGGAATAAGTCGTGAATGGAGAAGAAGAATACCTTGCGAATGTAAAGAAGTGTTGTTGGTGAAGCGAGAGGGTGGTGGGGTGGTTGTTGGTGGTGGTGCATCTGTGTCTAGCTTGAGTGTGGGTCCATAGAAGAGATAAGGGTCAAATCTAATTCTACAACTGGGCTTCAAAACATTGCCTCCAGCCCTGCCCCTACAGCAATCTGGGATTTGTGAGACAGCTTCATCCAAACACTTGGTGCAATCTTCGGAAGACAAATCAGGCGTGCACTGCGTGTAACCGTATATTGTTTGAAAATCAGGAGCAGATGCACTTCCTGTAGCATACTTACGACGAGAGTCACCGGACGCAGCTGTGCGTGTTAGATTCCTCATCAAGCTTTTAAGAGTTGCGTTGAATTGCTCAACCGAACCCCTTACTTCCAACGTTAAATAGAGCAGCACCGTAGGTTGATTCTCCATGAGGCCAATTATGGAGCGGTTAGAGTAGCGCAAGGAGCATTCCCCATCCCACACAATTGCCTCTTTCTGGTTTGGACATTCCTTTGTGAGAGTCACTCTGGAATCGTTGAGACATTTGAGGCATTCTTCCTGTGTACGGTCCCCTCTGCAGACCCCAACGGCGTGTGCTTTGTCCGTGCCTTGGCCATGAGAGAAGTTGTAGAAACCGTAGTTGATTTCGGCGTGGGTAGAGAAACTGGATAGGAGGATGTTGAGGTTGTTGTAGTAAGTGCTGTTGACTGTGTAGTTGCCGTTGTTGTTATCACATGATGTCTGAGCGCTGGCCCCCGATATGATTACGATGACACAAACACAGAAGAGAAAGAAAATTGCAGTCATTGTGATTCAGGAGGAGCAACACAAGGAAGGAAAGGATGAGGATTGAAGTTTACGTAAGGAGCTTTTCTTTCAGAGTGTGAACTGTTTGACTCAGTCACTACAAAAAGTTTACTGCTCAACTCAATTGAAAAGAAACTAAAGGTTACGAAAGCGTAATAGACGGAAATATATATATGTGATCTTAATTTTAAGGAAAATGAAGTTTTCACAAATTTTTTTTTACAAAAAATCACAAAATTTCTATAAATAAGATTAAAGTAGATTAATTTTTTATTTTTTAATTAAAAAGAAGTAATAAAAATAATATTTTTATTTTATTTTATTTAGTAGTTTGTTAAATTTTGTCAAAAAAAAAAAACTTGTTAATGAATATTTTTCTAATTTTAAAACAATATCGGTAAAAAGAAATTATCATAGTAGAATATGTTTTTTCTATAAACTTTTTTTTATTAATGTGATTATTTAGTTTTTTTAATAGAAGTTAAAAAGTTAGGAAAATTATATAGATATAATCTATTTGAAATTTAATAACAAGCAAAATTAAAAGACGATAACTGAAAAAACCTGGCGTTGATCAAGTCAGTCTGCTCCCGCGTCAATTGGTGGTCCAAAACACGTAAGAAACCAACCACAAAAATTACTCTTAACTGGTTATTAAAACATCATTTTAATATGAAACAAGTTTAAAAAAAATATGAAAACACATCTATTTGATAAGGATTAGAACTAAGGATGGCAACGGGGCGGGACAGGTTTCGCTATCCCATACTCATCATCGCAGAAAAAATTCATCACATTTCCATACCTAAATCTAACGGGTATTAAACTTTTGTCTCATCCCATCCTCATCGTGTAAATGGTATAATCTCATACCCATACCCGTACCCGTGTTCTAACAACTTCAATATTAATTTTTATAAGAGAAAAAAATTACGGTAAAGAAAACATAATCTTATCAAATATTCAATATTAGGAGGATGATTGTTTCTTCCATATAAAATACTTTGAAATAAATTATAATTGTTTACATTTTATATTAGAATACCAAATAAAATTTCATGAGAACCAAAACATTTATTAAATTTGCAAACTACAA